>ERZ857982.37-NODE-37-length-232775-cov-16.479727_pt1 | contig 232775 bp, 231 predicted proteins | sample MGYA00519955_ERZ857982 | MGnify/ENA primary metagenome ERZ857982 (study PRJEB31778, sample SAMEA3449416) | human gut metagenome | biome: human gut; feature: human-associated habitat; material: faeces | place: United Kingdom | collected 2010/2012 ... | reverse complement strand
TTTCTCCCTCTTGCTCCCTCTTTCCTTACCCATACCCACACCCCGTCGGGGTGTTGGCTAAACTCATAAAACTACCCGAATATTGTATATCCTGTCGATGCAGGGACGCTTAACGCTACATGTCCGCATAATTAGTACATATATCTCAGGTTAGTGGCGTTTTTTTGAAAGTAAATGTTAGTGCTGTTGTAATGATGCACTCACGAAATTATTAATACCTTGTCGGTATGGAAAGTGTTTTCGGCGGTGTTGGCGATATGTTTCGCTGTGTAGCTTTAATAATCAGTTTTCAAAAATTATGCTTTGATATTCAGAACGTGTCCTGTTACACCGGCAGGCGGAATATCGGCGCTGTTGATAAGATCAACCGCCTCTGCCCCGCTTTGCTCGATGCTGTCGATGCTCTTTGACAGCATTGCTGTGGAAACGCTCTGTGCTACGTTTGCCTGTGCCATACTGACAGACATACTCGCAATGTAAGAAGTAAGATCCATAATAAGACCTCCTTTAAGCTATCAATCGGTAATGATAGTCTTTTCTCTTATCTCTTTTTCTACCATATCGCAGAAATCAGATACCGACATTGTACCGATATCGCCACGCTTGCGGCAACGGATAGAAACGTTTTCTGTTTCAACCTCCTTATCGCCTATAACAAGCATATAAGGAATCTTCTGAAGCTGTGCTTCACGAATCTTGAAGCCTATCTTCTCGCTTCTGCCGTCAACCTCTACTCTTATGCCACGCTTCTTAAGCTCTGCGGCAACCTTTGATGTAAACTCGTTGTGACGGTCAGCAATAGGCATAAGCTCAACCTGTACGGGAGCAAGCCATATCGGGAACGCACCTGCAAAATGTTCGGTCAGGATACCGATAAATCTTTCGATAGAGCCGAATACAACACGGTGAATCATAATAGGTCTGTGCTTTTCGCCGTCCGCACCTGTGTATTCAAGTTCAAATCTCATAGGCAGCTGGAAGTCAAGCTGGATAGTACCGCACTGCCACGTTCTGCCGAGCGAGTCTTCAAGATGGAAGTCAATCTTAGGACCGTAGAATGCACCGTCGCCCTCGTTTACAACGTAAGGAAGTCCAAGACTGTCAAGAGCCTTACGCAGACCCTCTGTAGCCATATCCCAATCTTCCTGACTGCCCATACTGTCTTCGGGCTGTGTTGAAAGCTCAACGTGATACTTGAATCCGAACAGCTTGTAAACCTCGTCAATAAGTCTTACAACGCCCTTTATCTCGTCCGTAATCTGATCGGGAGTCATAAAGATATGCGCATCGTCCTGTGTGAAGCATCTTACACGCATAAGGCCGTGAAGTGCGCCTGACTTTTCGTGACGGTGAACAAGTCCGAGTTCGCCCATTCTAATAGGTAAATCTCTGTATGAACGGGGCTTTGACTTGTATACAAGTATTCCGCCCGGGCAGTTCATAGGCTTTATGGCAAACTCTGTATCGTCAATTACAGTAGTATACATATTCTCTTTGTAATGATCCCAGTGACCCGATGTTTCCCAAAGCTGACGGTTAAGCATTATAGGAGTGGAAATCTCAACATAGCCGTCACGGGTGTGTATCTGACGCCAGTAATCAATAAGAGTATTCTTGAGCGTCATACCCTTAGGTAAGAAGAACGGGAATCCGGGACCCTCGTCCATAATAGTGAACAGCTCAAGCTCCTTGCCGAGCTTTCTGTGGTCACGCTTCTTCGCTTCTTCAATCATATTGAGGTATGCCTCAAGCTCTGATGCCTTGGGGAATGCTGTGGCATAGATACGGGAGAGCATCTTGTTCTTTTCACTGCCTCTCCAGTAAGCGCCTGTACAGCTTGTCAGCTTGAATGCCTTTACATAGCCTGTCGACATAAGGTGAGGACCTGCACATAAATCTGTGAATTCGCCCTGCTTATAGAAGGATATAGGCTCGTTCTTGCCTGCGTGTTCCTCGCAAAGCTCAACCTTGTAAGGCTCGTCAATCTCCTTGAGATACTTAATAGCATCTGCAGGAGCCATTTCAAACTGTTCGAGCTTTAAATCTTCCTTTACTATCTTCTTCATCTCTGCTTCAATAGCCTCGAGATCTTCAGGCATAAAGGGAGTATCTTTATCAAAATCGTAATAGAATCCGTTATCTATAGCAGGACCTATCGCCAGCTTTACCTCAGGGTAAAGTCTTTTGACAGCCTGTGCCAGAATGTGAGATGCAGTGTGACGGAACGCTTTCTTACCGTCTTCATCGTCAAATGTAAGTATTTCAAGTGTGCAGTCGCTGTCAATTACAGTACGCAGATCCTTGATCTCGCCGTCAATCTTTGCAACGCAAGCCGCCTTTGCAAGACGGGGGCTTATTTCCTTTGCAACGTCAAATACGGAACAAGCACTTTCAAGTTCCTTTACGCTGCCGTCTTTCAGTGTAACTTTTATCATTGTTTTTCCTCCGTTAAGCCGCCATACGAGAGCGGTCTTTAGTAGTGTATAAAAACACAAGTTAATTATAACACCGCAATAACAAAATGTCAAACAGTTTTGAAAACAACATCAATATTTGCCTTGCGTGCCTGTGAGTGCTGAAATTTTCTTTCTATCCTGTAAAGCCTGCCGTCTTTGACAAACCTTGCGCCCGTCTGACGAAAATGAAAGTCAATGCCCGCATCTATGCACTGCTCTCTGATGCTGAGAATCCAGTCATAATTACATTCTCTCGCTTCATTTCCGGATTCGCCGCCGACAACCACCTCAGTTATCTGCGACTTGTCGAGATACGGGCTTAAATCAATATGTTCGAGCAAAGGCTCGCATATGATCGACTTGTGTTTTATCGGGGCTTTAAGAAATATCGGCAGGCGAAAATCTGCCATTTTCTGATTTTCACAGGTACAGCAGATATGAACATTGTCATATCCCTCGCCCCAATCGGCAGGGATACACTTTGAAAATCTGTGGATACGCTTTGTGATTATCAGAAATGTTACCTCAGGACGCTGTCTTATCATCTGCCAGCACTCATCACGCCATTTATCCGCCTCGTCAAGAAAGAAGTCGGAGGTGAAACAGGTATAAATGATATTGCCGTCCGGCACCATTTTATAATTACCGTATTTATAACGCTCGGCAGGAGCGTAAAACGTTTTGTTTTTCACTACTGCCGTGCTGTCTATATCGTATTGTGCGTCACGTCTGTAGACGTAACAGTTTTTACATCCGTCGCTGATTTTCCTGCAACCGTGCCACGGATTCCATGTATCGTTCATAATTTCAAGCTAAGGTGAACATTATACTATTTCAAGTATCATAGTGTTTAGCTTCTCGCTGAATTTATCATCCAGCGTTATGGGTGTTTCAGTGCCGTCAGACATACGCTTGAGCTTTGCGGATTTGGTATTCATCTCATCGCCGCCTATTACCATACAGTAAGTAGCGCCGATTTTATTCGCGTACTTCATCTGTGCCTTGAAGCTCCTTCCCGAAATATCACACTCAGCCCAGAAGCCTTCCTCACGGAGCTTCTGAACAAGTTCCATTGCGTATATGCTTGTTTCATCGTCAAATGAAGCTATATAAAGGTCGCACTTCTTTTCAGGCTCAAATTCCAGCTTCTGATTTTCCATTACCATTATGATACGCTCAAGACCCATAGCGAATCCGAGTCCGGGAACGCTGTTTCCGCCTATCTCTTCTACAAGTCCGTTGTATCTGCCGCCTGCACATACAGCGCCCTGCGAGCCGATCTCATTCGAGATAAACTCAAATACGGTATTTGTGTAGTAGTCAAGTCCACGCACTATCAGAGGATTTACGGTATATGATACTCCGAGTACATCAAGACGTTTCTTTACATTTTCGAAGTGTTCCCTGCAATCATCGCAAAGATAATCAAGTATCATGGGAGCGTCCTTCTTGAAGCTGCTGCATATCTCGCTCTTGCAGTCGAGTAATCTCATAGGGTTGCGGTCAAGTCTTTCGAGGCAGGTGCCGCAAAGCTGATCCTTATACTGAGAATAATATTCCTTCAGCGCCTTGTGGTATTCCGCACGGCACTTAGGACAGCCTATGCTGTTTATCTCAAGGCTTATGTTCTTTACGCCAAGACTTTTGATAATGTCATTTGCAAGTGCGATAACCTCAGCATCTGCCGCAGGCGAAGCAGTGCCGAAATATTCGATTCCGACCTGATTGAATTCACGGAGGCGGCCGCTCTGCGGAGCTTCATATCTGAAGCAACGTGTGAAATAATATGTTTTAAGCGGAAGCACATCATTAAGAAGTCCGTTTTCGATAACGGCACGGACAGCGCCTGCTGTACCCTCAGGCTTCAGCGTTATGCTTCTGCCCTTCTTATCGTTGAAGGTGTACATTTCCTTCTGTACAACGTCGGTAGTGCCGCCTACTCCTCGCTGGAAAAGCTCGGTGTGCTCAAACGTAGGTGTACGAATCTCCTTACAGCCGTATGCCTCTGCTACATTTCTTGCAATTTTCTCAACAGTGTGCCACTTATATATTTCCTTTGGCAGTTTATCTTCTGTTCCTCTGGGTTTTTTGGTTACTAACTCCATCTTTTTGTTGTTCCTTTCGTTTTTCTGCATAAAAAAGGCGTACATAAGTACGCCTGCATAATTACTTTATCCTCTGACAATTTCACGCCAGTCAAGATCGCCTCTTTCAAGAGCGTGAATAAGCGCTTCAGCTGTAGCTATATTCGTAGCAAGCGGAATATTATGAACGTCGCAAAGACGCAAAAGGTTCATTTCATTAGGCTCGTACGATTTGGCATTTAAAGGATCTCTGAAAAAGATCAGTACGTCTATCTCATTACATGAAATTCGTGCGGCTATCTGCTGATCTCCCCCCTGAGATCCGCTGAGATAACGCTGAATATGAAGCCCTGTTGCCTCTGATACGAGCTTGCCGGTAGTACCGGTAGCGCATAGATTATGTCGGCTCAGTACGCCGCAATACGCTATACAGAACTGAACCATCAATTCCTTCTTTGAATCATGAGCAATTAGTGCAATATTCATATTATACCTCTTTTTCTTAACTTTTCGTACCGTCCCTGATGTTATCAGTTGATATTGATAGTAAGCGGTACATCTTCCCCAAGTATTCTCCTTGCGATAGCGGCATAAGCCTTAGCACCGGGACAAGTCGGAGGTAAAGGCATACCCTTTGCTCCGCACACCTTGATATTGTTGTCCTCAGGCACAACGCCAAGAAGCTGTATACCTACAGAGTCCATAACTTCATCAAGATCGTAGAGAATTTCTTCATCCTTGAAGTTCTGGCTTACCTTATTTATGATAAGTCTTTGATTTGTACAGTTCTTAACATATAAGAAGTCAGAAAGAATAGCACCGTCACGGACGCATACTGTATCGGGCGTAGTAACCATAAGTATCAGTTCAGCCGCCTTGATAACGCTGAACACCGAGCTTCCTACACCTGCCGTGTCGATGATTATGTAATCGAAATGCTGACGCATTTCTTCGCAAACACCCATAATCTTTTCGGGATTTATGTCCATGAACGGGTTTCTTGTAGCACAGACAAGATATAAATTCTCTACTGTTTCAACCTTTGTTGTTGCGGTAAGAATGTCTATCTTTCCTTCAAGGTACTCACCTATATCATGCTTTACTTTATCCTTGATGCCGAGCATTATATCAAGACATCTTAATCCGAAGTCGAGCTCAACGAGAAGTGTTCTTTTGCCTAATGCGGCTAATCCACGGGCAACGTTTGCCGAAGTGGTGGATTTACCTGTTCCGCCCTTACCTGCGGTTACTGCTATAATCTGTGACATAAAATTCGCTCTCCTTGCGCTGATACGCATAATTGCTTATCATTGTTCTAATTGTTATTATTGTACCATAAAAGCGAGCATAAATAAAGACTTTTAAGTGAAAAAAATCAAAATTTGTTAAATCAATATGTTTTACGCTCGCTTTTTTGTGCATACTGCATAATAATTGTCAGTTGGTTGTACTGTCTGAGGTATCTGAATTGTTTTTATCAGCCTCTCCCCTTGCAGGTCTTCCCGGAGTATTGGTACTCTGACCGCCCCACGGAAGAATAATATCGCCCTTTTCGTTTGTAACCGGCTTATAGTTATTGTAGAAATATGACTCGATGATATTTCTAACCATAAGTCTGGAGAACTCGCCCTTTTCAAGAACGATACCGAAACATATCTGAGGGTCTTCTGCGGGATAATATCCGAGAATCGTTGAGTTGAACGTATCTGTGGTTACCTGAGGCGTACCTGTTTTTATCGCTACGCCGTAGGGCAGATCCGCAAGCTGTGTTATACCTGAGCCCATAGGCCACTGTACATCGTCCGCAACCATTATCATACCTTCACGCACTACCTGAAATATATGCTTATCGGCATCTATTTTATACGCTACAGCAGGCTCTGTTTTCTTTATTGTCTTTGTACCGTCGTAGCTTGTGACGCTGTCAACGAGATACGGCTGATAGCGTGTACCGTCGTTTGCGAGCGTAAGCGCTATCACGGCAAGATTAAGAGGTGTTACGGTCGTTTCGAGCTGTCCTATACCTGCCTGTATAGTCGAGCCGGGCGTCCATGTTCCGCCGAGCGATTCAATGTATTCGGGCGTACTCATATTGCCTGTCGCCCCGCCTATTTCAAGGTTGAGGTCCTGACCTACGCCGAACCATCCCGCTACCTTTGCAAGATAATCAATGCCCATCTGACGAGCCATATCATAGAAATAGATATTACACGAATATCTCAGTGCGGTTCTTACCGTAACATCGCCGACAAAGCCCATGATACAACCGGGCTGATAGTCGTCGTAATATGTGTAGATACCGCCGCAGTAAACCTCCGTGTTCTCGTTGGCAATACCCGAAACAAGTGCGGCGGTCGCCGTTATTGTCTTGAAGGCTGAGCCGGGACGATAAAGACCGTATATACATCTGTTGTAGGTCGGATTCGGGTCTTTCGGATTATTGATAAGATCGATATAATTATTTATATCGTAGTTGGGATAGTTCGCCATTGCAAGAACGGCACCTGTCTTTGCGTCAAGGACAACTACGCCGCCTGCGTCTACCTTGTTTCCTCTTGTTGGATCGTTATTGTAATGGAGCCATTTTATATGGTTTTCAAGAATCGCCTGAACATCGTTCTGGAAATCGCTTTCTATAGTCAGCCTTACGGAATTGCCTGCCGTTGCCGCCTTTGTTATTTCGTCTGAAACCACCATACCCGAAGAATCTCTTGTAATGGAGCGTATTCCGTTCTGACCTCTGAGAGTGCTTTCCATAGCGCTCTCAATGCCCCATTTACCCGTGGTATCGTTAAGGCTGTAGCCTTTATCGGACAATTCGGCATATTCATCCGCCGAAATAGCGCCTATTCTTCCGACCACCTGAGGAATGAAATCCTTGCCGTCATACTGACGTATAGCTTCTTCTATTATATCAATTCCGCCAAGCATAAAACTCTGCTCTTTGAGTTCTATTACCGTCTGAACGGAAACATCCTCAGCCAGAGTATAACGGTTCTGATAAGAGAAATCACGGATAAGCATTTCATAGCGTACACCTGCAATGTACCTGCGCATTTCCTGTCCGTAAGAATCTGAAATCTCGAATTTTTCGTACAGTGCATTCATGCAGTTTTCCGCAGTCGCATAAACTCCCAGCTCCAGCTTTGAACGCAGCGTATCTATTTCGTCATCATCGCCCGTAAATTTATAAGGCGTAGTTTTGCTGACGGGAAGAGTATCTATCCACTTCTGATCGTTATTCTGAAGTATTTTCAGCGTTTTTGCAATAACATCGTTTTCTGTGCCTGATTTAAAGAACGCCTTCTGCACAATTATCTTATATACCAGTCTGTTGGTATTTACTACCTTGCCATCCTTGGTAAAAATCTGACCTCGTGCCGCCTGCACAGTCTGATTTGCTGTATATGTGTTTGCTGTCTGGTCTTTATAATACTCACCGTCAACTATCTGTATCTGCAAAAGCTCAATAGTGCAGGCAAAGGATAATATCACAACAACAAGTACAAAAACCAGATTTCTTATCTGTCTGCTAAGTTTGCTCACTCCGCCCTCCGTTAATATCTTACTTTGTCTTCATCGTCTTCGACATCTTCAAAAGCGGTCAGAATATCATCGGTATTATTTTCGACTCCCAGTTTTTTGTTTATCTGTCTGATTATCAAATAAAGCGGTGCGGACAGAATTACGGTCGCTATTAAAGCGGGAAGCACATAATTAATCAGCACTACATCAATGTCGGGGTTTCTCCATATTATATATTTGAATAAAAGCTCCGCAGACTGCACCAGAATAACTGCGGTCAGATTCATCCAGAGAAAGTTCAGAATATTTCTGTGAATAAGGTTTACAACAAGCAGAGTAACAAAAAGGCAGCACGGCATCAGCCATATCGACGTAAACCCGAACAACGAGCCCATCGCAAGATCGTGCATCATCCCTGCAAAAGCCGCAAAGACAACACCGCTCAGTTCTTCGCTGAAAAACGACACAGCCACAGCTGTCGTAAGCGTAAGATAGGGCTGCCATGACGCAAACGGCATAGTCACTTCAATTGTGTATGACACCAGCAAAACAAGTGAAAAAAGCACCCACTTTGCAATACTTTTATAAATCTCTCTGCGTGTCATGGCAGAATATCTGAGAATTCTGAATTTCATCAGTCAACAACACCCTGCCCTTTGAAATCAGTTATTACAACACAATCGGTTATTGTACGGACATCAACAGCAGGCTTTATAACCGCATGAACGGAAAGTCCGTTTTCGTCATCATATACCTTTTCGACAGTTCCTATAAGAAGATTTCCCGGGAAAACAACACCGGCAACGGATTTTACTATCTCGCCTTTCTTGATGCCGCTGTCCTTAGTAATATAGCTCATAAGGCAGTTACCCTCATTGGCATTCTTTATATCGTTGTCAAGTATACCGGTAACCTTGCTGTCAAAGGTCATTACACCAACGTTTATCTCATCGGAGAGTATGGTAGATACCTTTGCGTAATTTGGCGCTATTTCGCTCACCATACCTATAAGTCCGTTTGAGGTCATTACGGGGTCGTAAAGTGAAATTCCGTCATCAGAGCCTCTGTCGATAGTGAAGCCTGCATACGCATCATTAGAATTATGTGCGATTATATTACAGGGTGCAGAAAATTCAAAATCGGAGTTTTCTTCTTTTATCTTCAGTATTTCTTTAAGCTGATCGTTCTCGTGCTTGACATTTTCAAGTTCGATTATCTGACGGTATTGTTCGTTGAGCTTGTCTTTAAGCTCCTCGTTCTCGGACTTATATCTGTCTGCATTTGCAAATTTGTCCAAAGTGCCTTCGACCCACTGCGATACGGCATTTGAAACAGAAACAAAAGGCTTTGCTATTGTTGACAGCACATTTTCAGGGAAGGTAGAAAAACCGCCCGAAACCGCAGCATAAATAACAACGCCAAGCACCAACGCAAAAACGCAAACTATTATTTTGAATTTAAAGCCTTTAAAAAAGTCACGCATACAATACCTTTCAGTGCTGTCTGAATACGTTTATATAACACATTATGACTAACTGTAAAAAACAGTTAGTCATAAGCGCTATATTTTCGGATAATCAATATCTTGTATCGTCGTCTGTGAGAACGTCAATCAGCTTATCAATGTTCTCAAGAACCTTACCGGTACCGTCAGCCACGCAGTCAAGGGGTCTTTCGGCAACCTTTACCGGCATACCGGTTTCGGCGTGGATAAGAAGATCAAGACCTTTAAGCAGTGCGCCGCCGCCTGCAAGCATTATTCCCTGATCTATTATATCTGCAGCAAGCTCCGGAGGCGTCTTTTCAAGAGTTACCTTTATTGCCTCAATTACATGGCTGAGGGGCTCTGAAAGCGCTTCTCTTATCTCTTCGGATGTTACTGTAATGTTTTCGGGTAAACCGTTCAGAAGGTTTCTGCCCTTTATATCCATTGAAGGCTCATTGTCTGCATAGGGATATGCGGAGCCTATTGCAATCTTTATATTCTCGGCTGTTCTTTCACCGATGAGCAGGTTATATTTCTTCTTGATGTAGTTTATGATAGAAGAATCGAACTCATCGCCTGCTACTCTTACGGAACGTGATGTTACAATACCGCCGAGCGAAATAACCGCTACTTCGCTTGTGCCGCCGCCGATGTCAACTATCATACTGCCTGTAGGCTCGGCTACCGGAAGTCCTGCGCCTATAGCGGCCGCCATAGGTTCTTCAATGATAGAAACACGCTTTGCACCTGCGTTCTGTGTTGCCTCTTTTACCGCTCTGCGTTCAACGGCGGTAACGCCCGAAGGAATGCAGATGATAACTCTTACTCTTGAGCCTGCAAAGGCTCTGCCTTTAAGAGCTTTTCTGATAAACTCCTGAAGCATACTTGTTGTCATATCAAAATCAGCGATAACGCCGTCCTTAAGAGGTCTTACAGCTACTATAGAGCCGGGTGTACGACCTATAACGTCCTTAGCCTCCTGACCGACATAACGCACTCTGTCCATTTTTACATCAACTGCAACAACGCTGGGCTCTCTTATTATAATGCCCTTTCCTCTCATATAAACAAGCGTGTTGGCTGTACCTAAGTCTATACCTATATCTTTTGAAAACATTCGTCAAACCTCCGGGTGTTTCGTATTTACAATTCGATATTTATTATACCACTTTTTGAAAAAGCATACAACAAAAATGCTGAATTAAATATTCATAAATAATCGTCCGATTTTATCGGATATTTATGCAACTTGCATTACATCCGACCTGTAGAGCCGAATCCGCCCGTGCCACGCTCTGTGTCATCCAGTTCATCGCACAATCCGTACTCGCATAGATCCACAGGCATTATGACAAGCTGAGCGATACGCTCTCCGTTTTTAACGGTATACGGCTCATCGGAATGATTTATAACGGAAATTTTTACCTCTCCTCTGTAGTCGCTGTCGATAACGCCGACGCAGTTTGCAAGCGAAACACCGAATTTTGAGGAAAGTCCGCTCCTTGCGAACACAAAACCGCCGTATCCTGTCGGTACAGCAATCGCAAGTCCCGTCGGTATCAGCTTCCTGTCGCCCGGCATCAGTACAACATCGTCATCTATGCAGGCGCATAAATCCGCACCTGCGCTTGTCGCAGTCGCACGATCAGGTAACTTTGCCTTGCCGTTCAGCTTTTTCACTTTTATGAACATTATTGAACTCCTCTGTAGTATAATCCTCTTGTGAGCTTTCCGTCGGGCTTTATATCGTCAAGATACATTTCAAGCACTTCTCCCGTATCGGTTTCGTCGGTGAATTTGAGCAATACAAAATCGAACTTTGCAAGCTCAGATTGTCTGTCGCTGAGATACAGCTTGTCAGGGTTCAATATCTCGACAGTGTTCTCACTGCACATACACGGCATATTATTCCCCTGCCTGTCGGTTATATAATGCGGACAATCCGCTCTTTTGGTTTTTCCGCAGGGCTTGCCGTTGTTTATCGGACATCTTCTTGTTATCATAAGAGGAAGTCTGCCGTAGCCGACTATTCCCGTTTTTATCTCACTGTCTGCACAAAGTGACACCGCATCGCTCATAAGCAGTTCAAACGAAAGTGCGGTATCGCTAAGTCCCATTTTTTCGTACTCTCTGAGCGAATAGCAGTTTGTGATATTGAGCCTTGACATACCGTGTGCCTTCATACCAAGCTTTCTTGCTATTCCTATATGCGAAAGCGTATGAACGGCAATATGCTCGTATCCCTGTTTTTTAAGCAATGACAGCTTTTTCAATACATCGCTTTCACAATCGGCAAGAAATACCGGAGGAACAACGATTATTCTGAATTTATCAGGTGTAGCTTCGTCAAGCAGACCCATAGGAGCGTAAATATATGAATATTCATCCTCCTGAAGTACCTGCTCAAGCTGTAAGGCTGTATTTACCTCACATCTGAATTCGGGGCGTATCTTCTTTCCGTCCTTACTGTCAAGCGGAATATAAGGCGATATTCTGTAATGATGAGAATTTTTTTCGAGTATCTTTCCGCTTACGTTTTCAATTGCTTTTCTTCTAAGCTCGTTAAGCTGAGCCGCCGAAACGGATAACCCATCATCAACATTTACGGTGATATTTCCCGGAAAATATACAGTACCGCCAAGCTTACTGCACTGATTTTCAAGATATTCCGCAGTAACCGCTCTGTTTACCGCCTTTTCGGGAATATCGCCTACAGCGGACGAACTTACGCCGCAAGCCGACAGCTTATAACTAACAGGCTGTCCGCTTTTTACGTTAACGGTAATATCGGCAGGAAAGCGTCTGAAAGGCTTATGATAATACTGTTTCATAGCGGAAAGCACCTTGGACGTTGCCGATGTAACATCGTCTTTGGTGCGGACACCCTGCATATTTTTGAAATCATCATCAAAATATCCGCTTGTAAATCCGCTTCTCGAAAATACGTTTTTAAGCGATATAAGATCGGGCGTACCGCCGTCAAGAGCCACCCTGCAGGCATTTACGGCACCTGCAACGTATTCCGGACGTTTCATTCTTCCCTCGATCTTGAACGAGGTGATACCTGCTTTCGCAAGCTCAGGCAATTTTTCCGTCAATGACAGATCCTTAAGCGACAGAACATTATGCCTGTCGCCGCTTGTAAAATCAAGTCGGCACGGCTGAGCGCACAATCCTCTGTTACCGCTTCGTCCGCCGAGTACACTGCTCATATAGCACTGACCGCTAATGCAGACGCACAGCGCACCGTGTACGAAAAGCTCTGTTTCAATGTCGCAGCTTTCCGTTATTGCCTTTATCTGTGCAAATGATAATTCCCTGCCCAGAACAACACGGGTAAATCCGAGCTCTTTCGCCATTATAGCGCCCTCGGGCGAATTGACTGTCATCTGCGTTGAAGCGTGTAAAGGAATCTCCGGCACAATTTGTCGGGCAAGCCTTGCAACGCCCATATCCTGCACTATGAATGCGTCAACGTCCGCTTTTGCACAGTTTTCTATCGCTTTTGCAAGCAATGGTATTTCCCTGTCAAATACAAGGGTATTCAGCGTAACATACACCTTAACACCGCTGTAATGACAAAAACGTACCGCATCGCACAACTGCTCTGCGGTAAAGTTATCTGCATTTTTTCTTGCGGAGAAGTATTCTTCTCCGAGGTATACTGCGTCTGCACCGGCATTTACTGCCGCTGTCAGACTTTCCATTGCTCCGCACGGAGCTAAAATTTCACTCATAATGTCATCTGACCGTCGTTTACAATCTCGTTCATCTGTGCGCTGAGCTCGGCATATTTCTTTCTCAGTGCCGATAACTCATCGTTCAGGTCCTTGACCTCTGCGTTACGCTGATTTGCGTATTCGTCAAAAGTCTTTTCGTATGTATCCACAGTTCCTTGCAGTTTATCGATCTGAGCCAGTAACAGCTCATCCTGACCGCTCTTTGAAACCAGATTTTCATGGTCTGTTCTCAGCTTTTCAAGCAATTCCTCTGTGTGTCTGTTCTTTTCTGTAAGTTCTGCCAGCCTTGATTTAAGCGCCTCGTTCTCAGCCGATGAAGAATCGGCATTTTCAGTTGAAGTTCTGAGCGTTTCGTTTTCCGCTTTCAACTCGTCAACTTGATTTTTCAGCTGTGCATTTTCGTTTTTCAATGCGTTATCCGCATTTTCCGCCTTTTCGGAAAGCGTTGTGTTTTCGGCTGTAAGTTCATCTATGCGTGTGTTCAGCTGTTCGATTTCATCGGCACCGATCTCTGTGAGCGAATCCTTTTCTGCAGTAAGAGCGGTAACCTGCTCTTTCAGCCTTTCGTTCTCGGATCTTAGCGCAAGCAAATCCGATTTCTGAGCCTCAACTCCCGCAAGCTGTTCTTTGAGTGCGGCAAGCTCGCTTTGTGCCTCTGACGCAGTTATTCTAAGCGATGCAAGCTCGGTGTCGGAATCGGAAAGCTGTTTTTCAAGTTCCTCTGCTCTTTTTTCGCAGGCAAGAGATTTTGCCTGTATCTCCTGCGAAAGCTGCTGAGCCTTTATCACAACGTTTCTGTTATCGTAATTTTCATCGGCTATATCGAGCGCCGCAAGCATTACAATATCGGTAAGTGACATTGACGCCGCCATCGCACTCAGTTTATCTATCCTTTTCTGAAGATTCTCCGCAGTTTCGTACATTCTGTTCGGATCTTCGCTTTTCAAGTAAAAATCGTGTCCGCTTATAGATATTTTTACTTTTTCCATATACCCTCCGGGATTTATTTATAAAACTTATTTTTTGTTATCAGTATTGCAACAATGACGGCAAGAATTACGGAAATCAGAACCGGGAACCAAGTATACGGAAGCGGCAGATCCAGAACATTCATGCCGTAAAAGCTGAATACCATCGTAGGCACGGACATTACTATCGTAATAACCGTAAGCACCTTCATTACAATATTCAGATTGTTTGATATTACGCTTGCGAATGCGTCCATTGTACCCGAAAGTATGTTTGAATAGATATTGCTCATCTCGATTGCCTGCTTTACTTCGATCAGTACGTCTTCAAGAAGTTCCTGATCTTCCTCGTACAGCTTTATTACTCTGCCCCTCAATATCTTTTCAAGCACTGTTTCGGTAGATTTAAGCGATGTTGAGAAATATACAAGTGATTTCTCAAGTCCGAGAAGCTGTATAAGCTCCTTGTTCTTCATTGATTTGTGCAGCTGCTGTTCAACATAGTTCGACAGCTTATCTATCTGCTTAAGATACAGGAGATACTTTCCTGCAATCCTTAGCAGCATATGGAATACAAATCTTGTTTTGAACTGGGTCTGTATGCCTTTTACTATGCCTTTTGTAAATTCGTCTATTATGATGTTTTCTTTAAGACAAACCGTTACAACATGGCTGTCCGTTATAATGATACCCATAGGCATTGTGTAATAGCTTATCGTATCATCCTTATCCTGAACCTTTTCCGCAACGGGATAGTCAAGGACTATGAGTGTCTGACCGTCATCGCTTTCAATACGGGAGGTTTCTTCCTCATCGAGTGCAGAACGGATAAAATCACGGTCGATGTTCAGTTCCTCCTGAAGCGAGGAAATCTCAGTTTCTGTGGGTGCAACGGCAGATACCCAGCATCCCGGCTCCATTGTGTCAAGCTCAACAATTGTGTTTTCAACTGTCTTGTAATATTTAAGCATAACGTACCTCTTTTCTGCACAGGAAGCCGTTATGCGACGACTGCTGTGCTGTATTATTTTTCAGTTATTCGTTTCCCGCTGGGGTCCGCAGTCATCGTCTTTCACCTCTTTTGACAGTTTTATTGCATAACCGTATTTATTTTACCACACTTTTTACGGTTTGACAACAGTTTTCGTTTCGTTTTGAAAATTTTTTTCCTGCTCTTTTTTCTCCGCCTGAATACGACTGTAGATACATCCGCAGTAATTCTGCCGGTATAATCCGTACTGTGCCGAAAGCTCTATGGAACGCTTATATCCGTTGCGTTTTTTAAAATCAGAATAAAGATACGGTATTTTATATTCATCGCTGAGCCTGCCGCCAAGCTCGTTCAGCTTTGCGGCATTTTTATGAGGGCTTACCGAAAGCGTGGTACAGAAATACTCGAAGTCCAGTTCTTTTGCAAGCCTTGCCGTTTCTCTCAAGCGTATCTCATAGCACAAAAAGCATCTTTCCCCGCCTTCAGCGATATTCTCCATACCCTTTGCCATATCAAAGAATATCTGTGGAGAATAATCGCCGTCAATCATCTTCACGGGATACCTGAACGGCTTTTCGGCTATCAGACGTTTCAGCTCGTTTTTACGCTTTTCGTATTCTTCCTTTTCGGTGATATTCGGATTGTAGAAAAACACGGTGATATTGAAATGCTCCGCAAGATATTCGAGTACATAACTGCTGCACGGTGCACAGCAGGCGTGAAGCAGAAGCGTAGGCGCATGGTCGAGCGATGCGATTATCCTGTCCGTTTCAAGCTGATAATTAGTCATCAGCCTTCACCAGCTTTTCTTCGGCTATCTGCCGCAGTTCATCAAGCGAGCCTTCCCTGACGGTATTTTCATCTATGATAAAAAGATATCCGTCATGAGTTACGATATAGGCACTTGATTTATAGAAATCAACAGATGCCACAGCCGTCCAGTCCGCTATAGCTTTAGCCGCACCGCTGTTTTTAAGCACAATACTGCTTGCCGTTATCTCAATTGCGTCATATCCGTTCTTTGAATTGATATCAAAAATTTCCTTAGTGTACTTTTTAAGCGTTACCGAAAGAACAAGTCCTGTAGCAACTATAAGCAAAGTACAGATAACCGTAGCAAAGATAAACCACCACATCTGAGTGACTATAGCAAGAACTATTCCGACAGCTCCTATGAGCGCCATTGCGACAAGGTAGCATATTACATATACTTTTGACGCTTTGCTCTTGCCGAAAATATTGTACTTTACAAATTCACCGACATTTTCAGATGTATATTTAAGAACCGATTCTATCATCTTATACTCCCTTCATTGTAAGAGAAATACGTTTTTTGGCAGGGTCAATATCAAGCACCTTTACCTTTACAATATCCCCGACCTTTACAACCTCGAGAGGATGCTTTATATATTTGTCGCATATCTGCGAGATATGTACAAGACCGTCCTGATGTACGCCGATATCAACAAACACGCCGAAATCAATAACATTTCTAACCGTACCGTCAAGTATCATACCGGGCTTAAGGCTGTTAATATCCGCCACATCTGTTCTCAGCAGGGGCGGCGGCAGTTCATCTCTGGGATCTCTGCCGGGTTTAGCAAGCTCGTTTATGATATCGGCAAGCGTCATTTCACCTATTCCGAGTTCATCAGACAGCTTCTTTATGCCAATGGATTTTACCTGTTCATTTATTGACGGAATACCGCCGGAAACATCTGCGAGCTTGAATCCGCACTTATCAAGCAGAGCTTCTGCCGCCTTATAGCTTTCGGGGTGTACTGAGGTGTTGTCAAGCGGATATTTACCGCCGTGTATACGCATAAAGCCTGCACACTGTTCGTAAGCCTTCTTGCCAAGCTTCGACACCTTCAAAAGCTCCTTACGGTTAGTGAACACACCGTTTTCTTCTCTGTATGTAACTATGTTCTTTGCAACGGCGGAATTGATACCTGCAACATATCCGAGAAGTGAAACCGAGGCGGTATTAAGATCCACGCCGACGCTGTTTACACTGTCCTCTACTACTCCGCCCAGAGCGTCCGACAGTTTTGCGGGCGGCATATCGTGCTGATACTGACCTACACCGATTGCTTTCGGGTCTATCTTAACAAGCTCTGCAAGCGGATCCTGAAGCCGTCTTGCGATAGATACGGCACTACGCAGTGAAACATCATATTCGGGGAATTCCTCAGCCGCCAGCTTGCTTGCCGAGTATACACTTGCGCCTGCCTCGGATACGACCATATAGCTTACCTTTCGGTCAATCTTCTTTAAAAGATCCGCCATAAACACTTCGCTCTCGTGGCTTGCCGTACCGTTTCCTATAGCGATAATATCGACCTTGTGCTTTTCGATAAGGTTTTTGATTATTCTTTCCGCTCCCGCAATATCGCTCTTCGGGGGTGTCGGATACACTACCGATGTGTCAAGAACCTTGCCTGTAGCATCAACAACGGCTACCTTACAGCCTGTTCTGTAGCCGGGATCGAAGCCGAGAGCAATGCTGTTCTTCACAGGCGGCTGCATAAGAAGCTGTCTTAGGTTGTCCGAAAATGTGTGTATACTGCTGTCACACGCTTTCTCGGTAAGCTCGTTTCTGAGACGTCTTTCAAGCGAAGGGTGGATAAGACGTTTGAAGCTGTCGTCACAAGCTGAGCGCACCAGCCGTCCGCAATCGTTTTCCGCTTTCACATACGCTCTGTAGATATGCTTCATAACATACTGTTCTTCCGGCTCAATGCTGACCTTGAGCGCATCCTCACGTTCTCCTCTGTCAAGTGCGAGAAGTCTGTGCGGAGGTATCTTACACGCAAGCTCGCTGTAATCATAATAATTCTTATAAACGGTTTCAGCTTTTTCATCGGTGGCTTTTGATACTATCAGTGCATGACCGATATACTCAGCATACAGCTTTTTACGAAGATCCGCGTCATCCGAAACCTTTTCGGAAATAATGTCCAATGCTCCGTTTATTGCATCGTCAACAGTTTCAACGCCCTTTTCTTCACTTATATATTTCTCTGCTTCGGCAGTGGGTGAAGCGAGCGTCTGAGCGAGTATGAAATCGGCAAGGGGCTGAAGTCCTTTTTCTTTTGCTATGCCTGCTCTTGTCTTACGCTTTGGCTTGAAGGGTCTGTAGATGTCCTCGACTTCAGCAAGCGTCTTTGCGTTTAAAAGATCCTGCGTAATCTTGTCGGTAAGATTTCCTCCGCTTTCGATAAGCGACTTTACTTCTTCTTTCCTGCTTTCAAGATTACGAAGGTATGTCAGTCTTTCGCTGAGTTCTCGCAAAAGCTGATCGTCAAGTCCTCCCGTCATCTCTTTTCTGTAGCGAGAAATAAACGGTATCGTATTGCCGTCATCTATCAGCTTTACCGTGTTTTCTACCTGCGTATTTCTTATCTTGAATTCTTCCGCCAGCTGCTTTAAAATATCCATTGTTTATCTCCGTTTTCTCAGAATAATTTTCCTACGATTTCAAATACGGGTCCGTGCTGCCACAGAAATGTGCTTAGCTGTATTTCAAATCCCTCGCCCTGATTGCAGGCAAAGTCGATAGGCTTCATCTTGGGCAGACCGTATCCCGAAAGAAGATTCATAATAACGCCTGAATGCGTGATAACGGCGGCTGATGTAACCTCGTTTGCCATCATATCCTTGAATATTTCTTCAAGGCCTTCAAGGCATCTTAATGTAAAATGTCCATAGCTTTCACCATTCGGAGGTGCGGCATCATATCCGCCCTTCAGCCATTCGAGATACTTTTCATCGCTCTGAAGCTCGGCTTGCGTTTTTCCTTCATATTCCCCGAAGTCAAGCTCTGCGATACCGTCGATACGCTTAAGCAGACGTTCGGGATAAATAATATCGGCGGTCTGCAAGCAACGCTTGAGAGGGCTGGAATAAACCTTCTGTACCTTAGGGTAAACGTCAAGAGCCGCAAGCGACGATATAGCATCTTCCCCCTCTTCGCAAAGCGGCAGATCCGTTGTTCCTATATATTTTCCTTCAAGATTTCCGCTTGTGATTCCGTGACGGATAAGATAAAGTCTGTAATTCTTCATTTTTTACTTCCTTTCGGTTGATTTTTACTGATAATTATGCCGATTACGGCGATTTTTGTTTTATTATAGAGTTATTACATAAAAAAGCACTTGATTTTTTGTATAAAATCACGCTTTACAATAGGGAATAACTCCGTTATAATATACTGTGTGAATATTGTCAGAATCAGAGAGGTTATATCGTATAATGAATACCGATTTTCCAAGAATACTTTCCCTGCTCCGCAAAGAACGTGGACTTACACAAAAACAGGTTGCCGCCGATCTTGGCATCGCTCAGGCACTCCTGTCACATTATGAAAAAGGCAAACGTGAATGTGGTCTTGAGTTCCTTGTAAAAGCGGCTGACTACTATAACGTTTCTACTGACTATCTGCTCGGTCGTTCGCCGGTTTCCAACGGCGGTATAATTACCGAAAGCGATATTCCCGACGGAAACTCGTCCGGTGATTCAAAATCGGGCGATATTATGCTTGCACTTAACAAAAAGCTGATAACTAACAGCATTGAAGTGATTTTCTCGATTTTACAGAAAATCAAATCATCAAAGCTCAGCAAGAGCGTTTCATCAATGCTTACTCTTTCCGTCTACAAAGCGTTCAGAATAACATATAATGCAAACAGAAAGAACGACGATAATCTTTTCGGCGTATCGCCCACTTCCGCACTTCATCTTATAGATTCTGCAATCTGCCTTGAAGTCGGTGCTGCCGCAGACGCAGCAAACGATGCAGACAATGCACCGTCAATAACGACAAATTCGATAGAAGCCGAATACGACAAGCAAGGAACAGCGCTTTTAAGCCTTATCAAGAACGCAGAAAAGCGTTTAGACCGTATAAATACAGATTAACACCACTGCAGAAAGGGACTTTATATGAAAAAAATCGTTTCCGTAATCATAGCGTTATCTGTGACAGTAACAGCCTTAGCTGTTATAATCGACAAGCTGTACAAAAAAGCCCTGTCGGGAATGCCAGCAGCTACGGACAATTTCAGGTCCTGAGGTCTTTAAAGAATTCCGTAAGCAACTTTGCGCATTCATCCTGCAAAACTCTGCTTCTAACCATCGGACGATGGTTGAACGGATAATCGAATATTTCCATGAGCGAGGCGCAAGCCCCGCCCTTTTCATCAAAAGCACCGTAAACCAGCCTTTTTATACGGGAATTGATTATAGCGCCCGCACACATAGGACAAGGTTCAAGAGTAACATATAATGTACATTCCGTAAGCCGCCACGAGTTCATAGCTTTGGCGGCTTGTTCTATTGCGATTATCTCCGCATGAGCAGTCGGCATCTGCTCGGCTTCACGCATATTATACCCTTCACCGATTATTCTCCCGGCCTTGTCAACTACGATAGCGCCTACAGGACACTCACCTTTTTCCGCCGCCTTTTTTGCGAGTTCGATACAGAGAGTCATATATTCTTCATCAGCAGTCACAGTAACACCTCCGGAAGATAATCATACGGTTTTAATTATACTACAAAAAGAGTTTAAAATCAATATTAAAAGTAATTCTCTTTGAAAGTCCGGGTTTCTCGCTTGCGAGCATAAATTTCAATATGTGACAAATTTCTGAATAATTGACACACGGCAAGGAATAATATGTTTGCAGGATCAAAAACCGTTTCTTCAGAAAGGAATGACTATATAATGAAAGCTACGGGAATAGTAAGACGTATCGACGACCTCGGAAGAGTCGTTATACCTAAAGAGATAAGGCGAACAATGAGAATAAGAGAAGGCACACCGCTTGAAATATATACAAGTGTAGACGGAGAAGTAATTTTCCGTAAATACTCCCCTGTCGGAGAAATTTCAGGTACAGCGGATCAGTACGCAGATGTATTGTACAAAGTCGGAGGGATGCCTACAGTTATATGCGACCGTGACCACGTTATAGCCGCATCCGGCATTCAGAAAAAAGAAGTGCTTGAACGCAGGGTATCAAGTTCGCTTGAAGACCTTATCGAGCAAAGGAAATCTCTTTACCGTACAGCAGACGGTGTAAAAATGAACCCCATTGAAGGTGTAGATCGCTTTGCCGTTGCCTGTGCGCCGATAATGGCAGACGGAGATGTCAACGGAGCGGTCATCATGCTGTCGGATAAGGAAAATTCGGCTGTTGACGACAAAACAAAGGCTCTTGTCGAAGCCGCCGCAATGTATTTCGGAAAACAGATGGAAGATGTCTGAAAAAATGTACCCACAGGCGAAAATATCGCTTGTGGGTATAATTTTTGCTTATTTTCCGAACATCATATCAGTAAACTTAACTACATACTCGCTCCAGAATGTCATATCGTGACCGCCACCGCTTTCAAGGTAAACGTGAGGTATATTGTTAGTGTCCAAAAACTTATGAAACTGCCTGTTGTTTTCAAACAGAAAGTCCTCTGTGCCGCAAGCCATATATATCTGCGGTATTTTCTTATTTTCTTGTGAAAGCCGCTTTACAAGAATTTCAGGATTGTTATCGCTTGCGACAACTTCGTCAAGGTTTCCGAAGCATTCATGGTAATATGCGTAATTTGCCACCCCATTGTCACCGCCGTCCTTCATACCCGCTATTTCATGAACAATAAGTGCGGATGACATTGCGCACACCTTACCGAATGTATCGGGATAAGTGAATGCAGTATGAAGCGCACCGAAGCCGCCCATTGAATATCCCATTATCGCAGTATCTTCTGCAGTCTGTGCAAGCCCGAATGTATTTCGTATATAGTCGATAAGTTCTTCACCGACATAAGTGCAATACTTATGCCCTGTAGATAATCCGTCAAGCCAGAATGAGTTTTCGCCGTGAGGAATCACTACGGCAAAATTGTATTTTTCCGAAATATATTCCGGTATCCAGTTGTAGCCGTCCTGTGTGTAACCATGCAGAATGAACAGTGTTTTCATATTCTGCTTATCATAAACCCCACCATAATTGCGCTTATCATCGGGAATATACATTTTGAATGAAGTATAACGGTTGAGCGACCGTGAAAAGAAACGTATATCGATCTGCGACATAAAATTACCTCCTTCTAATATAAATATAATAACACATTTCTTTCCCTATGTCTAAGGCGGAAATATAAACAATTTTTTAAAGCAGAATTTGTTTAATATGACAAAAAGACTGCATCTCTGATGAAATGCAGTCCGGATATGTATTATAAATACAGCTTTACTTTCTTTCTCCGCATGATGTGCAGAATATAGACTCTCCGCTGTTTTCGCAACCACAGTTTTTGCAAGTCCACAAATTCTGAGCCTGCGATCTGAAATTGCCTGTAGAGCCGGAAGTTGAAGCGTAGGCTGTATTGGTATTGGTGGTGTTACCGTGTATAAACGGTGTAGAGCTATTAGACACAACTTCGGCTTTTATCTGCTGAATATCATAAGACATTTTCTGACAGCTATCAATAAGTTCACCGTATCCGTACAGGAAGAAAGAACCTATCCATGAACCAAGGAATAAGAGAGCTCCTGCAATTAAACCACCAAAGAAAGTGAAGATTCCCGCTCCTGAATTAAATCTTGAAACGCTCGGTATACTCATCCATATTAAAATCATTGTTATAACAGCGCCGATGCACCCTAAAACAAATACGACCATTACAAGTGTCTTGATTTTTTTGCCTATATTATTAAACATATCTTTTTCTCCTTCTAATTAGGCTACATTTATTAACTTAGGATTAGACCCAATTATATAGCCGCCATTTGTTACACCGTCACTTCCATTCCATGCAAACGAGCCGGATTTTAAATCGGTTACTGTCGGTACATCCGAGTGCAAAGAAAACTTGTCGGTAAAATCAGATGAATACAAAGTATTTAAACAATTGCCGTTTTTGCAATATGCAAATATCGATCCTTTTTCTAACTCGGCTAAATTATTTGCCAAACTGATTCCCAGCAATCTTTCGGCACTTGAAACCGATTCCTTTGATTCATTTGCTTTAATTCCGTCTTGTTCGGTTCCCCACGTTACACTTTCACTTTGTTTAAATGAAGATACGTCAGCAGCATATACCGTCCAACTGCTGTTATCAACGGTTATCTCAATTACGGTTTCCGCTCCTTCAAGCATACCGTATCCGGCTGCGTCGGCATCCGACAAAAAGTTTACGATTGTATTTCTGACAGCAGAAGCTGTCGCATCAGCGCTTGTTACGGAACTATCACTAACAAAACCTATCTTTGAGCAACCGCTAAATGCTAATGTGCAACTTACAAAAAAAGCTACTAATAATGCTAATTTATTATTTTTCATAATAACACTCACTTTCAACAAATAAAACGTTATACTATCGGTGCATTTTCAGTGCATTTTCAATTATACATACACTGTTAAGCTGAATTTATCTGTGCTTTCCGCAACCTATACAAAATTCATTTGCCTGTGAATTTGGTTTACCACACTGCACACAATACCATGTTCCCAACTGCTGTGTACCTGTTTTTGCAGTATCGGGTACTCTAAGCGGACGATTGCCTGCCGGTAAGCTGTTTGCTGAAGCATTGCGTATTTCGAGTTGTGAAATTATATCAGCTATTCCAAATTGTATAATAAAAAGCATAGCAAACAACGCTAAAGCTCCGGCATATGGAGCAAATACTTCAAACCACGCTTGTACAGCTTTATCGCTATATCCGCTGTACATGCTATAGTAACCGCTTATGGCATCAGAGGCTTTCACCAAACCTGCTATAAGATCAATTAAGGATATTGCCGACCATACAATAATTGATCCTATTTTAAATGTTTTTCCTTTTTTCACAATATAAGTTCTCCTTATCAATTAAGTTTATTGCCTTTATTGTAGGCATAATTCATCTTATCATTTCAATAGTTCAAAGTCAATCAAAACAACAAAAACTGCAATTTTACCGCAAAATTTGCAAAAGCACGGAAACGTATTTCCGTGCTTAAGTATATATCTTATTTATATCTGTACAGCGAAATCTTCTCAAAGCCGTCAAGAAGATCATCTGTATAATCGAACGCCTTCGCAACACCCTTTGCAACACATTCTATCGGATCGTCTGCAACATAGCACGGTGCTCCCACTGCTTCGGTTACAAGATCCGTGAAGCCCTTGAGCATTGCTCCGCCACCTGTCAGCACTATGCCGTTTGTCAGAATATCGCCCACAAGCTCGGGAGGAGTCTGCTCAAATACTTCCTTTATCTTATCGACTATCTCCATCACGCTGTCATGCAGAAAATCGTACATATCCTTATCGCTGATTTCAACGCTTTCGGGAAGGCCTTTTATAAGATGTCTGCCCTTTACTGTTATTTTCACATCGCCTGTCGGATTATATACATTGGCGATTTCTTTTTTTGCCTGCTCTGCCGTCTTTTCACCGATAAGTATTTTGTATTTCATCGTAACGCCTCTTATGATGGCCGCATCAAACTTATTACCAGCCATCTTAAGCGAACAGCTTTTTACAATGCCGTTGAACGAAACAACCGCAATATCAGCCGTTCCTCCGCCGACATCGACAACCATTGTGCCGTTAGGCTTTGAAATATCAATACCTGCACCGAGCAGTGCGGCAATAGGTTCTTCTATAATAAATACCTTTCTTGCACCGGCACAAAGCGCAGCCTCAACTACAGCTCTGTTTTCGACATCGGTAACAGACGAAGGGACGCAAAGAATAATTCTCGGCTTAACAATTCGTCCGATAACCTTTCTGATAAATTCAATTATCATTGCTTCCGTCATCTCATTATCAGAGATAACACCGTCTTTGAGCGGTTTTACCGCAACAATATATTCGGGCGTTCTGCCTATCATTTTGTACGCTTCGTTTCCTACAGCAAGAACACAGTGTTTCTTTTTATCATAAGCAACAACAGACGGCTCGTTGACAACGATGCCCTTGTTTCCGAGCGTAATTATAACATTCGCCGTGCCTAAATCAATTCCAATATCGGTAGCAGACATACTCTTAATCCTTTCCGTTTACAAATAATTATTTTCTATCAAAGCCAAAAGGCTATCCTTATCGTTTTCGCAATTTCCGTTTACAACCTGTTCAAGCAGAAAATTGAGAGCCTTCCCGATTTCTTTACCCGTAAAGCCAAGTTGTGAAATATCGGAACCGTTGACTTTAAGCTGTTTAAGGCTCATAGGCGGTTCGTTTTGAAGAAACTCTCTCGTATGCTTTTCGATGCTGTCAAAAAGCGCTTTTTCGCCGAAATATGCAGGTGCTTTTCCGCAGGTGTCATAATAATGCACCTTTATCAGTTTAAGAAAACGCTCCGCACCGTAACGTGCAACGCCTCTTCTTATACTGCGAATATCATCGTTAATAACTATACCATGATTTTCGATTAAAAACAATACCTCGTCTTTAATTTTATTGCTGAAACGCAATCTTTCAAGTATTTTTTCGGCAATTTTACTGCTGACATCGGCATGACCGTAAAAATGGCCTGCACCATCCTTCATAAAAAAGCTGTCAGGCTTGCCTATATCGTGCAAAAGCATTGTAAGGCGAGCTTCTACAGAAGGCTCAGAAGCAGCTACGGTAGCAACTATGTGACCGTAAACCGTCTTATCGTGATACTTTGAATGCTGTTCAAAGCCTATGCACGGATACATCTCGGGAATAATCTCGCAGATAACGTCGCTGTAATTACGGAGAATGTCATAGCAATCGCCTGTAAGTATTCCGCACAGCTCACTATTTATCCGCTCCGCAGAAATAAATGAAAGCAAGAATTTCTGTCTGTGAATAGCGTCTGATGTTTCCTTATCAATGCTAAAACCATAGCGTGACGCAAAACGCAAGGCACGGAGAATCCTTAAGCCATCCTCGTCAAAGCGTTTCATCGGATCTCCGACGCATCTTATAATGCCGTTTTTCAGGTCCTCTGCCCCGCCGTACAAATCGACCATACCGACCTTATCATTATATGCTATGGCATTGATCGTTAAATCCCGTCTTGCAAGGTCATCGGCAAGATTCGGAGTAAATCCGACTTTTGAAGGATGGCGGTGATCGATATATTCGCCGTCGATTCTGTAAGTTGTGATTTCTACCGGATGCTTATTGATTATTACCGTTACGGTTCCGTGCTTTAATCCGACCGTCAGCAAACGGTATCCGTCAAAAACTTCTATTATCTGTTCGGGCAGTGCAGATGTCGTTACATCATAGTCTTCCGGACATTGACCGAGCAGATAATCTCTTACACAGCCACCGACGCAGTATGCTTCATACCCGTTGTTATTAAGTTTTTGTAATACCTCATAAACATATTCAGGAAGCTGCATAAAAAACCTCTCAAAAAGAATTATATAAAAACAATATCCGCTTGTGAAAGCGGATATTGTCTTATATAAGATGTTAAAATCTCAAATTATTCGTTGATAGCTGTAACTACGCCTGAACCAACAGTTCTACCGCCTTCACGGATAGCGAAACGGAGACCTTCTTCGATAGCGATAGGAGTGATAAGCTCAACATCCATTGTTACGTTATCGCCGGGCATGCACATTTCCTTGTCAGCGGGAAGTGTGATAACGCCTGTAACGTCAGTTGTTCTGAAGAAGAACTGAGGTCTGTAGTTTGAGAAGAAAGGAGTATGACGTCCGCCTTCTTCTTTCTTTAATACGTAAACCTGACCCTTGAACTTCTTGTGGGGGTGGATTGAACCGGGCTTGCAGAGAACCTGACCACGCTCGATTTCGTTTCTCTGGATACCACGGAGAAGTGTACCGATGTTGTCACCTGCTTCAGCAAAGTCAAGGAGCTTACGGAACATTTCGATACCTGTTACAACTGTCTGCTTAGGCTCGTCTGTAAGACCTGTGATTTCAACTGTATCGTTGAGCTTGAGGATACCTCTCTCAACTCTACCTGTAGCAACTGTACCACGACCTGAAATTGTCATAGTATCCTCAACAGGCATAAGGAAGGGGAGATCAGCCTTACGATCAGGAGTAGGAATGTAATCGTCAACTGCATTCATAAGCTCTATGATGCAAGCATATTCGGGAGCGTTGATGTCCTTGCTGGGGCAATCAAGAGCAACCTTAGCTGAACCACGGATAACGGGAACGTCATCGCCGGGGAAGTCGTGCTCTGAAAGTGTCTCACGGATATCCATCTCAACGAGGTCGAGAAGCTCGGGATCGTCAACGTCATCGCACTTGTTGATGAATACAACGATTGCGGGAACGCCTACCTGGTGAGCGAGAAGGATGTGCTCCTTAGTCTGAGCCATAGGACCGTCTGTACCGGCAACAACGAGGATAGCACCGTCCATCTGAGCAGCACCTGTGATCATGTTCTTGATATAGTCAGCATGGCCGGGGCAGTCAACGTGTGCGTAGTGACGCTTGTCTGTCTCATACTCAACGTGAGCTGTGTTGATTGTGATACCACGCTCTCTCTCCTCGGGAGCCTTGTCGATCATATCGTATGCTTCGAACTGAGCATAGCCCTTGAGTGAAAGAACCTTAGTGATAGCTGCTGTTAAAGTAGTCTTACCGTGGTCTACGTGACCGATTGTACCAATGTTTACGTGGGGCTTGGTACGTTCAAATTTCTGCTTTGCCATTGGAATTTTCCTCCTTTAATTATGTGTATTCCATACACTTAGTATTTTATCAGATTATTTCTCAAAAAACAAGTCTTTTTTGCTCTTTCAGAAAAATTTTATTAGTCCTTAGCTCTCTTGCTGATGATTCCATCTGCAATTGACTTGGGAACCTGAATGTAGTGGCTGGGTTCCATTACATACTGACCACGACCCTGTGACTTAGAACGCAGATCGTTTGAGTAACCGAACATTTCTGACAGAGGAACGAAAGCATTGATCTGCTTAACGCCGTTTCTGTCTTCCATACCCTGTATCTCACCACGACGTGAGCTTAAGTCGCCGATAACGTCGCCCATGTATTCTTCGGGAACTGTTACAACTACCTTCATGATAGGTTCAAGGATAACGGGGTTAGCCTTGCGGCATGCTTCCTTGATAGCCATTGAACCTGCGATCTTGAATGCCATTTCAGAAGAGTCGACCTCGTGGTATGAACCGTCATAAAGCTCAACCTTAACGTCTACCGTCTGATAGCCTGCAAGAACACCGGACTGTAAAGCACCCTGGATACCTGCGTCAACTGCGGGGATATATTCCTTAGGAATAGAACCGCCGACAATTGCGTTAATGAACTCATAGCCCTTACCGGACTCGTTCGGGTAAACGTGGAGCTTAACGTGACCGTACTGACCCTTACCACCTGACTGACGTGCATACTTTGTATCAACGTCTGCATTAGTGGTGATTGTCTCTTTATATGCAACCTGAGGAGCACCGACATTAGCCTCAACCTTAAATTCACGGAGAAGTCTGTCTACGATGATTTCAAGGTGAAGTTCGCCCATTCCGGCGATGATTGTCTGACCTGTTTCCTCATTTGTATAGGTTCTGAAAGTGGGGTCTTCCTCTGCAAGCTTTGCAAGAGCAATAGCCATCTTTTCCTGACCTGCCTTGGTCTTGGGTTCGATAGCGAGCGAGATAACAGGCTCGGGGAATTCCATAGACTCAAGGATTACGGGATTGTTCTCATCACACAGCGTATCACCTGTTGTAGTGTTCTTAACACCTACAGCAGCTGCAATATCGCCGCAGTAGCAAACTTCGAGGTCTGCTCTGTGGTTAGCGTGCATCTGAAGAATACGTCCCATACGCTCCTTCTTGTCCTTAGTTGCGTTAAGAACAGTAGAACCGGCTGCTACGATACCTGAGTAAACTCTGAAGAAGCAGAGCTTACCAACGAAGGGGTCTGTAGCAATCTTGAAAGCAAGTGCAGAGAACGGCTGATCGTCGCCTGCGTGTCTTTCAACTTCTTCGCCTGTTTCGGGGTTAACACCCTTGATAGAAGGAACATCAAGAGGAGAGGGCATATAGTCAACGATCGCATCGAGGAGCTTCTGTACGCCCTTATTCTTATAAGATGTACCACAGGTTACAGGAACGATCTCATTGTCAATCGTTGCCTTTCTGAGTACAGCCTTGATTTCTTCAACGGTGATTTCTTCACCTTCGAGGTACTTGTTCATAAGTTCCTCGTCCTGCTCAGCAACAGCCTCGATGAGTGCATCGTGATATTCCTGAGCCTTCTCCTTCATGTCGTCCGGAATTTCTTCCACACGCATGTCCTTACCGAGATCATCATAGTAGATGTCAGCTTTCATTTCGATAAGGTCTACGATACCTCTGAATGTATCTTCGGCACCGATAGGGAGCTGTATCGGAACAGCATTACATTTAAGTCTGTCCTTCATCATGCTTACAACATTATAGAAGTCTGCACCCATGATGTCCATCTTGTTGATGTATGCCATTCTCGGAACATGATACTTGTCTGCCTGACGCCATACAGTTTCTGACTGGGGCTCAACACCGCCCTTAGCACATAAAACCGTAACAGATCCGTCAAGAACTCGCAGCGAACGCTCAACTTCAACAGTAAAGTCAACGTGTCCGGGAGTATCGATAATATTGATTCTGTGCTTCTTCCAGTATGCAGTAGTAGCAGCAGAAGTAATTGTGATACCTCTTTCCTGCTCCTGCTCCATCCAGTCCATCGTAGCAGAACCGTCGTGGGTCTCACCGATCTTGTGGTTGATACCGGTGTAGAACAGGATACGCTCGGTCGTAGTTGTCTTACCTGCGTCGATGTGAGCCATGATACCAATATTACGGGTCATTTCAAGAGTTACGTCTCTAGCCATATTTCCTCCGTTTTATTGATTACCACTTGTAATGTGCGAAAGCTCTGTTAGCTTCAGCCATTCTGTGTGTATCATCGCGCTTCTTGCAAGCTCCGCCCTGACCGTTCATAGCGTCGAGGATCTCGTTTGCAAGTCTTTCCTTCATTGTCTTTTCGTTTCTCTGTCTTGCGTACAGAGTAATCCATCTCAGACCTAAAGTTCTTCTTCTTTCGGGACGAACTTCCATAGGAACCTGATATGTGGCACCGCCGACACGGCGTGCCTTTACCTCTAACTGAGGCATGATATTTTCCATAGCTTCTTCAAAAGCTTCAAGTGCGCCCTTACCTGACTTCTCGGCTACGATGTCAAATGCACCGTATACGATCTTCTGAGCAACACCCTTCTTGCCGTCGAGCATGATATTGTTTACGAGTCTTGTTACGAGCTCTGAGCCGTACATAGGATCGGGTAATACATCACGCTTAGGAACATTACCTCTTCTTGGCACTTTACTTCCCTCCTTCATAAATAATGAAAATCATCGGTACTCGAAAGCGATTAACTCCCGCCGTCCAATTGCAGAGGTAATATAATATATTACTCCACAAAAGTGGCTAAAAGTCATCAGTTACGCTTTTTTCGCACCAGCCTTCGGACGCTTAGCTCCGTACTTTGATCTGCCCTGCATTCTTCCGTCAACACCCTGAGCATCAAGTGTGCCTCTGACGATGTGGTAACGTACACCGGGGAGATCCTTAACACGGCCGCCACGGATCAGTACAACGCTGTGTTCCTGCAGTTTGTGTCCGATACCCGGAATATAAGCAGTAACTTCATAACCGTTGGAAAGTCTTACTCTGGCAATCTTTCTCATAGCAGAGTTAGGCTTCTTAGGGGTAGCAGTACGAACAGCTGTGCATACGCCTCTCTTCTGGGGAGAAGACATATCTACTGTTTCCTTCTTCAGAGTGTTCATGCTCTTCTGCAGTGCGGGAGCCTTAGACTTCTTTTCTGCAACTGCTCTGCCCTTACGAACGAGCTGGTTAAAGGTTGGCAAATGTTACACCTCCTTGCAAAATTATTAAAAATTTATGCCACAGAATAACGCTTTTACGCATTTATTCTGCACACATTTAAATATTATATACAAAAAGGCGGCGATTGTCAAGCCTTTTCGTTTTACCGAAAAAACTTTGTAACAATCGTCGCCTTTGGACTGAATTACAACTTAATTTTGTGCAGTTTCGCCAACTTCTTCACTGTCTGATTCGTTTTCATCCGATTCAGCAACAGCTTCGGCAGCCTTTTCTCTTTCTTCTTTTTCCTTCTCCATTGCCTCAAGACCTGTGCCTGCGGGAATAAGCTTACCTATGATAACATTTTCCTTCAGACCGAGCAACGGATCTACCTTGCCGTGAATTGCAGCGTCGGTAAGAACTCTTGTGGTTTCCTGGAATGAAGCGGCAGACATAAAGCTGTCTGTTGCAAGTGCAGCCTTTGTGATACCGAGAAGAACAGCTTCGCACTCTACGGGTTCAATCTGTTCGCCGGCTTCCTTGCGCTGTTCAAGCTCATTGTTTACCTTGACAAGCTCATTCTTGTCAATAACCGAGCCAGGAAGCAGATAACTGCTGCCGGGGTTGGTTACACGAGCCTTTCTCATCATCTGACGAACAATAACTTCGATATGCTTATCGTTGATGTCAACACCCTGTAAGCGATATACCTTCTGTACCTCGGCGATAATGTAGTTCTGAACTGCTTCCTCACCCTTTACCTCAAGTACATCATGAGGATTTACGCTACCTTCTGTAAGTGTTTCACCGGCTTCGATGAAATCACCATCCTGTATTTTCAGCTTGTAGCCGAAAGGTACGGGATAAGGATGCTCCTCGCCGTCAGCTGTTGTAATGATAACGTGTCTGGTTTTCTTTATCTCGTCGATTCTCGTCTTACCGGAATGCTTAGCCATAATTGCGGCATTCTTGGGACGACGTGACTCGAACAGTTCTTCTACTCTGGGAAGACCCTGTGTAATATCTTCAGCCGATGCAATACCACCGGTATGGAACGTTCTCATAGTAAGCTGTGTACCGGGTTCACCGATAGACTGTGCGGCTATGATACCAACTGCTTCGCCGATTGTAATCTTCTTGCCGTTAGCAAGTGAAGAACCGTAGCACTTTGCGCAGACTCCGTGTTCTGCATGACAGGTAAGAACTGAACGAATTTTAACGGTCTTTACGCCCGATGCAACTATCATCTTAGCATCAGCTTCCGTTATCAGCTTATCCTTTGAAACGAGGACTTCACCGTTGTCATCGGTGAAATCTTCGGCAAGGTATCTGCCTGTAAGACGTTCTTCAAGCGACTCGATAAGCTCCTTGCCTTCACGAATCTCGTAAATGTCGATACCGTCTGTAGTACCGCAGTCATCGGTTCTTACGATAACTTCCTGTGATACGTCAACAAGACGTCTTGTAAGGTAACCTGAGTCGGCTGTTCTTAACGCAGTATCGGCAAGACCCTTTCTCGCACCTCTTGAAGAAATGAAGTATTCGAGGATGTTAAGACCTTCACGGTAGTTAGCTCTGATCGGGATTTCAATCGTTTCACCCGATGTATTTGCGATAAGTCCACGCATACCTGCAAGCTGTCTTATCTGGTTTGTACTACCACGGGCTCCTGAGTCTGCCATCATATAGATGGGGTTGTAATCATCAAGACCCTTTGTCAGTGCAACTGTAACATCAGTTGTAGCCTGGTTCCATACTGAAAGCACCGCAGATTTTCTTTCGGCATTCGAAATGAAACCGTTGTTGAAATACTCGTTGATTTCCTGAACCTGTGCATCCGCATTTGCAAGAATATCCTTTTTCTCGGGCGGTATTGTAGCATCGCATACAGCTACTGTGATTGCCGCCTTTGTCGAGTATTTGTAACCCATTGCCTTTATTTTATCAAGAACCTGTGCTGTCATAGGTGTTCCGTGAACCTTAAGGCACTTGTCGATGATTTTTCCAAGCTCTTTCTTTCTTACCTTGAAGCCGATTTCGAGATCAAACTTCTTTTCGGGGTCGTTTCTGTCAACAAAGCCAAGATCCTGAGGAATATGCTCGTTGAAAAGAATACGTCCTACCGTAGCGTCGATTATCTTTGTTTCGGGGTGATCTCCGCCTACGTCCTTGGTAACTCTTACCTTGATAGCCGAGTGGATTGTAATATCCCCTTCATTGTAAGCCATAATAGCCTCGTTGAAGTCACGGAATACTTTACCCTCGCCCTTTTCGCCGGGCTTGTCGATAGTAAGATAATAAGAACCGAGTACCATATCCTGAGTAGGAACTGTAACAGGACGGCCGTCTGAAGGCTTCAGCAGGTTCTTTGCGGCAAGCATAAGTGTTCTTGCCTCGTTCTGTGCTTCCTCAGACAGAGGAAGATGCACTGCCATCTGGTCACCGTCAAAGTCTGCGTTGAACGCTGTACAAACCAGCGGATGCAGCTTGATTGCACGACCCTCGACCAGTACCGGCATAAATGCCTGAATACCGAGTCTATGCAGTGTAGGCGCACGGTTGAGCAGTACGGGGTGATCCTTGATAACTTCTTCAAGAGCATCCCATACAGCAGGATCCTTAGCCTGCTCTACCATCTTTCTTGCACTCTTTATATTGTTAGCGATACCACGCTTGTCAAGCTCCTTCATTACAAAGGGCTTGAACAGCTCGATAGCCATTTCTTTGGGAAGACCGCACTGATCCATCTTAAGATCGGGGCCTACTACAATAACTGAACGTCCTGAATAGTCAACACGCTTACCGAGAAGGTTCTGACGGAAACGTCCCTGCTTACCCTTGAGCATATCCGAAAGAGATTTCAGAGGACGGTTCGAAGGGCCTGTAACCGCTCTGCCGTGTCTGCCGTTGTCGATAAGTGCGTCAACAGCTTCCTGAAGCATTCTCTTTTCGTTTCTGATGATAATGTCGGGTGCGTGAAGCTCCTTCATCTTTGTAAGACGGTTGTTTCTGTTGATAACACGTCTGTACAGGTCGTTAAGGTCGGAAGTGGCAAATCTGCCACCGTCCAGCATAACCATAGGACGCAGATCCGGAGGAATTACGGGTATGCAGTCGAGTATCATCCATTCGGGACGGTTACCGCTGAGTCTGAATGCCTCAACAACATCAAGTCTTTTTAATAACTTGACTCTCTTCTGACCCTGCTGAGTATCCTCAAGCTCCTTCTTAAGCTCCTCAGACAGCTTGTCAAGGTCGATTTCGCAAAGAAGCTCCTTGATAGCTTCTGCGCCCATCTCGGCTCTGAAATCATCCTCATAACGCTCTCTCATATCAGCATACTCTTTTTCTGTGAGTATCTGCTTCTTTGTGAGAACAGTATCGCCGGGATCGACAACTATATACTTTGTGAAATAAAGAACTTCTTCAAGTCTTTTGGGTGAAATATCAAGTACCTGACCGATACGGCTGGGTGTACCCTTGAAATACCAGATATGCGATACGGGAGCCGCAAGCTCTATGTGACCCATACGCTCACGTCTTACCTTGTTGCGTGTTACTTCAACGCCGCAACGCTCACATATTTTACCTTTGAAACGGATTCTCTTGTATTTACCGCAGGAACACTCCCAGTCCTTTGTAGGACCAAATATCTTTTCGCAGTACAGACCGCCTCTTTCGGGCTTCTGTGTTCTGTAGTTGATTGTTTCGGGACGCTCAACAACGCCGTAGCTCCATGCACGGATCTGATCCGGAGAAGCAAGACCGATCTTCATTGAATCAAATGTTTTATATGCCAATTTACAGACCTCAATTCTTTCTATAGAAGTTTATGTGTGATAACACACGCTTTTCTGTCAATGCCTATGCTTAAATCATCGTCTGATTATTCATCAAACGAGTCGTCAGCGTCATTTTCGTTGAAGTCGATGTCAAAATCATCTTCATCGTCCTTATCGGCATAGAATTCGCTGTCTTCGTCTATATCCTTAGTTGTGAAACCGTCATCAAGAGAGCCGTCCTCGGCTACATACTCAAATGTATCCTCGCCTGCTGCCTGACCGTATTCATCGTCTTCTTCGTAAGTCTGTCTGAGATCAATCTCATTCTTGTCCGCATCAAGTACCTTGATGTCAAGACCGAGTGACTGAAGCTCCTTGAACAGAACCTTGAAGCTCTCGGGAACGCCTGCCTTAGGAACAGGATCGCCCTTGACGATTGCCTCGTAAGTTTTAACACGTCCTACTATATCGTCCGACTTTACAGTAAGGATTTCCTGAAGTGTATAAGCCGCACCGTAAGCCTCAAGTGCCCAAACTTCCATCTCACCGAAACGCTGTCCGCCGAACTGTGCCTTACCGCCGAGAGGCTGCTGTGTTACCAGTGAGTAAGGACCGGTTGAACGTGCGTGAATCTTATCGTCAACAAGGTGGTGGAGCTTGAGGTAGTACATATAACCTACTGTTACAGGGCTGTCAAACTTCTCGCCTGTACGACCGTCTGTAAGCTGTGTCTTGCAGTCAGAACGCATAGGGATCTTAGAGAAGTCTATCTTTGCGGAATCCTTATCCTTGTAGTTTTCACGTTCAGCCTCAGCCTTTTCAAAGCAAGCTCTGATGTCGGCCTCGTGAGCGCCGTCAAATACAGGGGTCATTATCTGCCAGTCGAGTGCCTTACAAGCATAACCGAGGTGTACCTCGAGAACCTGACCGATGTTCATTCGTGAAGGAACGCCGAGGGGGTTCAGTACAATATCAAGCGGTGTACCGTCGGGAAGGAAAGGCATATCCTCCTGCTTTAAGATACGGGAAACGACACCCTTGTTACCGTGACGACCCGCCATCTTATCGCCGACAGAAATCTTACGCTTCTGTGCGATGTAGCATCTTACCACCATATTTACACCGGGTGAAAGTTCATCACAGTTCTGTCTTGTGAACACCTTGACGTCAACGATGATACCGCTTTCGCCGTGAGGTACACGAAGTGAATTATCTCTTACTTCTCTTGCCTTATCACCGAAGATAGCACGGAGAAGTCTTTCTTCTGCGGTAAGCTCTGTTTCACCCTTAGGTGTAACCTTGCCGACCATAATATCGCCCGAGTGAACCTCGGCACCGATACGAATGATACCACGCTCGTCAAGATCCTTAAGAGCATCCTCAGAAACGTTGGGAATCTCTCTTGTTATCTCTTCCGGTCCGAGCTTTGTATCACGGCATTCAAGCTCATATTCTTCTATATGGATTGATGTGTAGACATCATTATAAACGAGTTTTTCATTTATAAGAACGGCGTCCTCGTAGTTGTAACCTTCCCATGTCATGAAGCCGATAAGAGCATTCTTACCGAGTGAAATCTCACCCTGGCTTGTAGCGGGACCGTCAGCAAGAACATCGCCGACCTTTATCTCCATACCCTTTGAAACAGCGGGACGCTGGTTTACGCAGGTGCCCTGGTTTGAACGCTTGAACTTTATCAGCTTGTAGCTGTGTTCAACACCGTTGTTATCGGTAACAACGATTTCGTCGGCACTGCACTTTGTTACAACGCCGTCTTCCTTTGCTACTACAACCGCACCCGAATCAACGGCTGCCTTGTATTCCATACCCGTACCTACGATAGGATTCTGTGTTACCATAAGCGGAACGGCCTGACGCTGCATGTTCGCACCCATAAGAGCACGGTTTGCGTCATCGTTCTCAAGGAACGGAATCATCGCAGTAGCGACAGAAACAACCATCTTAGGCGAAACGTCCATGTAGTCTACACGGTCACGGTCGACTTCAAGAATCTCTTCACGGAAACGTGCATTTACACGCTTTCTTGCAAATCTTCCCTGCTCGTCAAGAGGCTCATTGGCCTGTGCTACAACGTAATTATCCTCCATATCGGCAGTCATATAGGTTACTTCGTCAAGTACAACGCCTGTTTCCTTGTCAACCTTACGGTAAGGGGCTTCAATAAAGCCGTACTTGTTTATCTTTGCAAATGAAGCAAGGTAAGAGATAAGACCGATGTTAGGACCTTCGGGGGTTTCGATAGGACACATTCTTCCGTAGTGGGAATAGTGAACATCTCGAACTTCGAAGCTCGCACGGTCACGGGAAAGACCGCCGGGGCCAAGTGCTGAAAGTCTTCTCTTATGAGTAAGCTCTGCAAGGGGGTTGTTCTGATCCATGAACTGTGAAAGCGGCGAAGAACCGAAGAACTCCTTGATAGCCGCAACAACGGGACGGATATTGATAAGGGCGTTGGGAGTTACCTTGTCGCCTTCCTGTGACTGAAGTCCCATTCTTTCACGGATAACTCTTTCCATTCTTGCAAAACCGATTCTGAACTGGTTCTGTAAAAGCTCACCTACGCTACGGATACGTCTGTTTCCGAGGTGGTCTATATCGTCAACCTCACCGACACCTTCGCAAAGATTGATGAAGTAGCTTACTGTTGCGAATATATCGTCAAGAGTGATGTGCTTGGGGATAAGGTCTTCTACTCTGTTTGAAAGCTCGGCTGTGAGTGCCTCAACATCATCACCGCACTTGTCAAGTATCTCACGCAGTACGCTGAAGCATACCTTCTCGTTGATACCGAGTGATTCTGCATCTATAGATTCGGGAATGTAGCCGGCTATATCGACCATTCCGTTTCCGAGAACCTTTGCAATTTTTTCTTCGGAGAAGATTACGCATTCCTTAACGCCTGCCTGCTCTACAGCCTGAGCCTTTTCAGCGTTGATGAACTCGTTCTCGTCAACAAGAATCTCGCCCGTGGTAGGATCTATAATCGGCTGAGCAGCCTTATGACCGGCAATTCTCGAAGCAACTCCGAGCTTCTTGTTGTACTTGTAACGTCCGAATCTTGCAAGGTCATATCTCTTTGCGTCAAAGAAAAGATTGTTGATATGAGTATTTGCGGAATCGACCGTAGGAGGCTCACCGGGTCTTAACTTTCTGTATACTTCAAGTAAAGCCTCTTCGGTGTTCTTTGTAGCATCCTTTTCCTGAATCGTCTGAACTATTCTGGGGTCTTCACCGAACAGATCGATAAGGTCATCGTCACTGCTGATACCGAGTGCACGGATGAACGTTGTTGCCGGTATCTTTCTGTTTTTATCTATACGGACATAGAAGATGTCGTTTGAGTCCATCTCATATTCGAGCCATGCACCTCTGTTAGGGATAACAGTTGACTTGAATAACTTCTTACCCGTTTTATCGTAGTCAAAGCCGTAATAAACGCCGGGGGAACGAACCAACTGTGAAACAATGACACGCTCGGCACCGTTGATTACGAATGTGCCGCTTTCGGTCATCAGCGGGAAGTCGCCCATGAATATCTCATTCTCGACAACCTCTCCGGTTTCGTTGTTTCTGAGCTGTGCCTTTACACGAAGGGGTGCCGCATACGTTGTATCACGTTCTTTGCACTCCTCTATAGAATACTTGGGGTTCTCATCGAGACGATAATCAACGAAACTCAGTACCAGCTTGCCGTTAGCGTCGGTAATAGAAGAAATATCCTTGAATACTTCCTTTATACCCTCGTCCAAAAACCACTTATATGAATCCTTCTGAATTTCGATGAGGTTCGGCATCTTCTGAACTTCATTGATCTTGGAAAAACTCATACGGGTATTTCTACCCAGCTTTACCTGCTTGACATTCACCATGGGCTTTACCACTCCTTAATTTATTCACGGATATTTATACGCTCGTGTTTTCCGCATAATAAAGGGAAAATCTACACCTTTCGACACTGCGGGATTTCAGCCCGAACGCATATCAATCCATTATGATACATTTTAGTATTGTACCACATATAAAGGGCAAAGTCAATAGAAAAATCGCTTAACTTTTGTCTTATTTCTCATTTTCGTATCGTTGTTTTAACCGAAAATATGTCAAAATGCCGATTTTACCATATAAAATTTATATATGCACATTCCTGTTTTATATGACGATACCGCAAACCCGTCCTTTAAGCAAAACGGATTTGCGGTATTTAATATAATGTTCGGAAATGCCCGATTTCAAACCGATTGAAATCTAAGTCACCGGCAAAGGTGAAACATTGATACGGTATCTCCCGATGCTATCTTCCCTTCATAGCTCAATACAAATCGGGAAGCGTGTCCTTAGTCACGGCATATTCGCTGTTATACACCTTTTTAAGCTGTTCGTGCGTATTAAACTTTTCTGTAAGGCAGAACGGTTTTGACCAGGTCATATAGGACGACCAGCCGACCTTTTCCAATACTACCGCTTCGGGACAGGGCAATGTGCCTGTTTCACCGATTATCGTTATTTTCTTTTCAGACGTTATCTCACAAAGGTTATAGTACATTTCGCTCTGCGAGGTATGCTCGTGTTCAGGCGGATACATATCCCTCGAAATTATATCCACCACGTCATCGCCAGGATAACATTCGGGAATCTGTGAATTCCACACCCATATAAGATTGTCAAGATGAAATCTGTTCGTGTATCTGCTGTGCATAAGGCGGAACAGCTTTTTAACGGTATCCGCTCCTTTTTTGCCCCACCAGAACCAATCACCGTCGCCCTCGTGGAACGGCCGCCATAAAATCGGCACTCGCTTTTCGCAGAAGGGTCGGAGTATTCCTGCCATTGTATCCATATCGGAAAGCAGAGCTTTATTTTCGGGTGTACCGTCAATCACAGCCTTGCTTGCGTCAAATTCGGTATTTTCGCTGAAAAACGATTTTGACCTGCCGTAAAGCGGAGAAAACCAGTGCCAGCACATAGTGATAAGTCCCTTTTTCTCTGCCCACTCCCACGCTCTTTTAAGAGTGCCGTAATTTTCCGTGACCTCTGTCATACATTCATCGTCTGTATCGGAATAGTTGATATTCGGTGAATATGAAAGCAGTTCAAAACCGAGAAGTGCAGGCTGTTTTCCTGTGACCTTTTCTATAAGATGAAGCTCTTCCTGCGCCATAGTCTGCGTATGCTGTCCGGTTATGATTTTTTCGTAGGTTATATCGGACAGATATTTAAGCACATTGCGTACACCCTGCTGTGCATTCGGGTTTGAAGGGGTATATAATTTATCGCTCATAAGCGTTCTCCTTTCGGGTAAATCTTTATGTAAAGATAGCATAAATAAGGTCGGTTGTCAATAGGATTATTCGCAGTATGAAAAAAGGAAGCGAAATTACACCTCCTTTTTTCAAAATTCAATTGTGAGAACTCAGCCATACGGATAATTCTTCAAAAGTCATCGTACCGTCAGCCAGAGAAAGACCGATCTTTATCAGATCTTCTTGAGTACAAGATATATCAATACCGTTAATCGCAAGGAAAACCAGCATTATATGTATACCTATTCTCTTATTTCCGTCGATAAACGAATGATTTGAAACCAACGAATATCCGATTCTTGCCGCTTTCTGTATAATTGACGGATAAAGATCATGTCCGTCAAAAGTTTGAAACGGTGATTCAAGAGCTGATTCGAGCAAATCCTCATCCCGCACTCCATCAGTTCCTCCGCTTGCCTTAATCAAAGAACTGTGTATTGATACAACCTGTTCTTTTGTAAGTTTTATCATTTCGCAAGCTCCTTGTATGCACGGATATTCTTTTCTATCAGCTTTTTCGAAACGCTCATAACATCTTCATCTGATGCCGTTTGCAACTTTTCTGCTTCAGAAAACTCCATTACTATATAACGAGGAACATTATTTTTCAGTATCACGGCAGAGCCGTTTTCATCAACAAGACGGGCGACTTTTGAAAAATTCTGATTTGCTTCAGTAATCGAAACCATCGTTTTAGTGTTTACGGTCATATGCAATTCCTCCTGTAATTATATTATATCAGAGTGTTAGGATAAATTCAACCTATTTTTAATATTTTTATAAAAAAATCCGCCGTTATAAAAACAGCGGATTCTGTATAGATGTTAACAAACTGCCTGCCTCAAGAAAGTCGAACAGGGTGCGGCGACTTACTGCCTTAAGCGGTTTCTTCCGAGAAGTTACCGGTGTACAGGCTGTAATACTTGCCCTTCTTTTCTATAAGTTCGTCATGCGTGCCACGCTCGATAATTCTGCCCTGCTCAAGCACCATAATACAATCGGAGTTGCGCACGGTTGAAAGCCTGTGAGCGATAACGAACGTTGTTCTGCCGTGCATAAGTGCGTCCATTCCCGCCTGTACAAGCTTTTCGGTACGGGTATCTATTGACGAGGTAGCCTCATCAAGAATCAGTACAGGCGGATCTGCGACCGCCGCTCTTGCTATAGATAACAGCTGACGCTGACCCTGACTTAAATTAGCACCGTCGCCTGTAAGCATAGTCTGATAACCGTCGGGAAGTCTTCTTATAAAGCTGTCGGCATTAGCAAGCTTTGCGGCGGCTATACATTCTTCATCCGTAGCGTCCAGCTTGCCGTAGCGGATATTATCCATTACCGTACCTGTGAACAGATTGGTTTCCTGTAAAACGATGCCGAGCGACTTACGCAGTTCGGGCTTCTTTATCTTATTAATATTGATCTCGTCATATCTTATCTTACCGTCCTGAATATCGTAGAAACGGTTAATAAGATTGGTTATGGTAGTTTTTCCTGCACCGGTTGAGCCTACAAATGCAATCTTCTGACCGGGCTTTGCATATAGCTTTATGTCGTGAAGCACCATTTTTTCGTCAGTGTAGCCAAAGTCTACACCGTCAAAAACGATACCGCCCTCCTGCCTTTTATACGAAACTGTGCCGTCAGCCTTATGAGGATGCTTCCACGCCCATTTGCCTGTGCGGTGATCGACCTCCGTAATATTGCCGTTTTCATCAATTTCGGCATTGACAAGCTCAACATAACCGTCATCGTGTTCAGGCTTCTGATCCATAAGATCAAACAGACGCTTTGCACCTGCTGAAGCCATTATCACAAACGTCATCTGCTGGCTTAGCTGTGAAATCGGGTTTGTGAAATTCTTGTTGAGCGTACAGAATGAAACAATAGTACCGAGAGTAAGACCGCCGAAGCCGTTTGTTGCAAGCACTGCGCCGAGCAACGCACATAAAACATAACTGATGTTGCCTATATTGGCGTTTATCGGCATCAGGATATTCGCATACTTGTTTGCCTTATATGCACTGTTTCTTAGGTTATCGTTTATCTTTACAAAATCGTCTATTGCCTCCTGCTCGTGACAGAACACCTTTACTACCTTCTGACCGTCAAGCATTTCTTCAATAAAGCCATCGACCTCGCCCAGATCGTGCTGCTGCTTTCCGAAATATTTACCTGATTTTGCGGCGATCTTCTTTGTTACAACAAGCATCACAGCCGCCATACCTACGGCAAGTATCGTCATCGGTATGCTCATAATAAGCATAGAAACAAGCGAGATTATAACTGTAGTACCGCAGTTTATCACCTGAGGTATACTCTGACAGATAAACTGTCTGAATGTATCAATATCATTTGTATAAACCGACATAATATCGCCGTGCTGGTGTGTGTCAAAATACTTTATCGGGAGCTTTTCCATATTGGTGAAAAGGTCGTTACGGAAGTTTCTGAGCGTACCTTGTCCTACGTTTACCATTATCCTGTTATACGCATAAGATGCCGCAAGACCGACAACGTAAACTATCGCAAGTCTTAGCATTGCAAACGCAAGAGGTGTGAAGTCTGTGCTTTTGGCTGCAATCATAGGCTTGATATAATCGTCGATAAGCGACTGTACAAAAAGCATTCCTGCAAGCGTTGTGACCGCCTGCACAAGAATACATACGACAACGCAGATGCACGAGAATTTATAACGGCTGAATGTGTATTTAATAATTCTGCCGAGCAGTTTTACCTGTTCCTTCGGTGAAACATCGGGACGGGGTCCCATTTTTCTTTTATCCATTACGTTACGCTCCTTTCCTTAATTCTGGGGGCGGTCAAAGTCGCCGCCGTCCTTTGTCTGAGATTCGTATATATCTCTGTATATCTCATTATTGGCAACAAGCTCATCGTGCGTTCCGACACCGTTTATTCTGCCGTCGTCAAGAACGACTATGCGATCTGCATCCTGAACGCTTGATATACGCTGTGCAATAATTATCTTGGTTGTACCGGGTATGCACTTCTGGAATGCCGCTCTTATCTTTGCGTCTGTAGCTGTATCCACTGCGCTTGTGGAATCGTCAAGGATAAGCACGGCAGGCTTTTTGAGAAGTGCTCTTGCTATACATATACGCTGTTTCTGACCGCCGGATACGTTAGTACCGCCACGCTCAATAACCGTATTGTACTTATCGGGGAAACGCTCGATGAATTCATCAGCGCAAGCCCACTTACAAGCCTCGATACATTCTTCCTCGGTGGCGTTTTCGTTACCCCAGCGTAGATTATCAAGTATAGTGCCAGAGAACAGGACGTTCTTCTGAAGTACTACCGATACCTGATCACGCAGGAACTTCATATCGTAGTCCTTTACATCAACGCCGCCTACCTTTACACTTCCCTGCTGTACATCATAAAGACGGCTGATAAGATTTACAAGACTGGTCTTTCCGCAGCCAGTTCCGCCGATTATGCCGATAGTTTCACCTGACTTTATGTGCAGGTTTATGTCGGTGAGGACCTCCTCCTCGCTTGTCTTATGGTATCTGAAATGCACATTATCAAAGTCTATGCTGCCGTTTGACATTAACTCTACGGGAGCGAAAGGCTCGGCAAGATCGGGCTGTTCACGCAGAACTTCGGTTATACGGCGCATACTTGCAACGCTCATTGTAATCATAACGAATATCATCGAGAGCATCATAAGCGACATCAGTGAACCCATTACATAGCTGAACAGCGATGTAAGTTCGCCTATCTGCAAGGTCTTGTCAACAACGATAAACTTAGCTCCGAACCAGCAGATTGCCAAAATACAGGAATAGATCACAAGCATCATCACAGGGTTATTGAAAGCAAGGGTGCTTTCGGCTTTTTTGAACATATTATAAAGATTGCCGGAGGCTTTTTTGAACTTTTCGTTCTCATAATCCTCACGGACGTACGATTTCACCACTCTGATGCCTGAGATATTCTCCTGTACGCTTGCGTTAAGGTCGTCATATTTTGTGAATGCCACATTGAAAATCTTCATTGCCCTGAGCATAATTATCGCAAGAACTGCCGCAAGGAAAACTATAGCGCCGAGAAATATAAAGCTCATATCCGCATTTACCACAAAGCACATAGCCATACTGCTTATCAGCATAAGAGGCGCTCTCACGGCTATTCTTATTATCATCTGATATGCGTTCTGAACGTTTGTTACATCGGTCGTCATACGGGTAACAAGTCCTGCCGTACTGAACTTGTCTATGTTTGAAAACGAGAAGCGCTGTATGTTACGGTACATCGCCTCTCTTAAATTACAGGCAAAGCCCGATGATGCGCTTGCGGCATATTTGCCTGCCATCATTCCTGCAAAAAGACTTATCATAGCAAGGACTATCATAATTATTCCGTAAAGCAGTATCTTGTTCATATTACCTTTCTCTACGCCTTCGTCAATCAGCAACGCCATTACGAAAGGGATTATTACCTCCATAACAACCTCAAGTGCCGAATAGACGGGAGCTAAGACAGAATCTTTCTTGTACTGCTTTACCTGTTTAAGAAGCTCTTTCACTTTATCTGTCATCCTTTCTGTTTCAAGTTATCTGTATTTACGTTGTCTATATTGTTCAGCAGCTTTTTCTGAAGCCGCATGAATTCATTCAACTCGGAATCTGTAAAGCTGCGGAATGCCGCCTGCTCTATATTTCTCATATGACGGGATATAAGCCCTGCAGTTTCCTTGCCCTTATTTGTTGCGGTAAGATTTTTGTAGCGTTCATCGCTTTCACAGCCTGTACAGCTTATATATCCCGATTTTCTAAGCTTTTTAATAAGTGCGGAAACCGAAGGCTTTGAGATGCAAAGACGTTTATGCAAGTCGGCGGCGAATATATCTTTTTCGGGGGAATTTGCAATATACATAAGCACTCTGCCCTGCGCCGCAGTAATGTCAATATCGGCAAAAATCACGTTCAGGCTGTTTTCGATACGCTGATTTATGGTCTTGTTATCAATCATTATCGCCTGAATGTCGGTTTCATTCATAACGGTTAACCTCCTTACCGGTAATATGCTAACAGTTTATCTCCTTGATAATAATACACCAAACGGTCTTGAATGTAAAATACAAATATGTTATAATCAATAAAGAATATTTATCGTTAATTAAAAAAGGAGTTTGTTATGAATACTACTCAGCTTGAATGCTTTCTTGCGGTTGCGGAAACCCTCAATTTTTCAAAAGCGGCAGAAATGGTGAATATAAGCCAGCCTGCCGTCAGCCATCAGATTTCATCGCTTGAGGCGGAGCTTGGGGTGCGGTTGTTTCTGAGAACGAATAAAAGCGTTCAGCTTACAAAAGAGGGACTGATCTTTATAGGCGATGCGGAAACGATAGTCAGGACGGCGATGAATTCTATCCATCGCCTGAGTACCAATGTTAATGAGAAAAAGCGGACAGTAGCTATCGGTGTTCATAATCAGTACGAGCTTGATGCGGCTGTACCTGTGATGGACATTATCGGGAAGATGTATCCGAATTTTGAGCCGGAGATTACTATGATGCCGTTCAAATCGCTTGATAATCTGCTTGAGGAAAACAAGCTGCAAATCATATTCGCTATCAAGGTTGAAAACGAAACCGCAAAAGCAGAGTGCTTTACCGAACTGTGCGAGTGTCCGGTTATGCTGATATGCCGGAAAGACGATGAGCTGAGCGGAAGAAAAAGCATAAATATAAACGATATAAACGGCAGACGTGTTATACTTATTAAAAGGCACAAGTGTCCCGATGCGGCAATGGAAGGTTATATGAAGCTCGGTCTGCCGAATAACAGCAACGTACTGCTTGCGGACGGGTGCGAGGCGGCTTTTGCTATGGCGAAGGCAGGGCTTGGGGTAACCGCTTTTCCGATGATGCCGTGTATGAATGACAGCGAACTTGAATATATCCGCATCGACGGATTGGCACCGGTGTTATTGGGGCTGTATTCAAAGAAGCTGATAAAAGGCGAGCCTGCTTTTGAATTTGTTACTGAAGCAAAAAAATTCTATAAAAATTACCGATGCCCTATTGACAAAACGAAAACCGTATGATAAACTATATACAGTTAGCTTAGGCTAACGCAGTTTACATAAGACAACTTAACGAATAAACGGCATTTCGCCGTTTATTTAAACGGATACGGTTAGTTTTAACTAACACATTTAAACAGAAAGGACAGGATATGAGCGTAGTAATAATCGGCGGTAACGAGCGCATGGAAACACGCTATGCGGATATATGCAAGGCTTACGGTTACGATAAGGCTAAAGTCTTTGTAAAGGAAAACAGCTCGCTTAAAAAGAAGGTCGGCACTCCCGATTTACTGATACTGTTTACAAATACTGTATCGCACAAGATGATGCTGAGTGCAACACAGGAGGCTAAGCGCAACAGCGTTCCTGTGGCAAGAGTACACTCAAGCAGTGTGGTTGCTTTATCACAGCTTTTAGCGGAAAGAAGTGCATCATTATGAACGGATACTGTTTTGAACAATATCTGATTGACAACTGCTCCCCTACTCTTGCATCGCTAAAGACGGCGAATCTATTTAATTACAGATACAGCAGTACGGATGAGCTTAACAAAGCTGTAGAGCGTTGGAACAAGGAATTGTCAGGCAAGGGAATTACCGTAACGGTTCTGAGAAAGCGTGAGAACACGGCACTTATATATGTATACAGGGCGAAACGTCTTGCTAAGGATCTCAGCCGACCGGGCGTTGAGCGTTTTATGAAATGTCACGGATACGAGAATACAGATATTGATTTGTGCCTTGAGGTACTTGGCGGCAAGCTGGCGAAAAGCGATTTATTTCCGCACGAGATAGGACTGTTCTTAGGTTATCCGCTCGGAGATGTTATCGGATTTATTGATAACGGGGGCAAAAACAGCAGATGCACGGGCTGTTGGAAGGTATACTGCAACGAGTGCGAGGCTATGCGCACCTTTGCGAGATTTGACAAGTGCAGAGCTGTCTACCAAAAGATGTGGGCAAACGGCAGGAGTATCGTGCAGCTTACGGTTGCATAATATAAAAAATATCAGAATGAAAGGATTTTTATTATGAAAACAGCAGTAGTATATTGGAGCGGAACAGGCAACACTGAGGCTATGGCAGGCTCGGTTGCAGAGGGCGCAAAGAGCGCAGGCGCAGAGGTAAGCGTATTTACAGCATCTGACTTCTCTGCGGATATGGTAGATCAGTTTGATTCTATCGCTTTCGGTTGTCCCTCAATGGGCAGTGAACAGCTTGAGGACAGCGAGTTCGAGCCTATGTTCAACGCTTGTGAAGCAAAGCTGTCAGGCAAGAAGATAGGACTTTTCGGTTCTTACGGCTGGGGCGACGGCGAATGGATGAGAAACTGGGAGGAACAGTGCATCGCTGACGGCGCAGTTATGGCAGGCGAAGGCGTTATCTGCAACGAAGCTCCCGATGACACAGCTACCGAACAGTGTGTTGCTCTCGGTAAGGCACTTGCATCATAAATTCAGAATACAGCTTAAAGATAAACAAACATACTCCGTAAAACACCGCAGAGGAAATGCTCTGCGGTGTTCCCTCTTCCCCCTTGACAATCCCTCTCCTCTGTGCTAAAATAATACCATACAGAAAAGCTATGACAAGAAACAGTAGATAAATCTGCGTCACAGAGAAAGAGCGGTTGGTGCAAGCTCCCGACAAGGTTTTATTGAACCCGTCTTTGAGCTGTACACGATGAGTGTTACCGGTTTCTCCCGTTACAGAGATACAAGTGCGGTTATACCGAATTTAGGTGGTACCACGGAACAATGTTTCGCCCTAAGCAAATTTAATGCTTCGGGCTTTTTTTATGCCCGGAATTCAGGAGGACAACATAATGAAGCTTGAAAAACTGGTCGGCGACCGTTTTAAAGAAAGACCTTCGGACTGTCAGATTGACAGCCACGCAATTATGGTGAGAGGCGGCTATATCAAGTATATGGCTAACGGTATCTTCTCGTCATACACACCCACAAAGAGAATCACAAAGAAGATTGAACAGATCATCAGAGAAGAAATGGACAAGATAGACGGACAGGAAGTACAGTTCCCTGTCGTTATGCCCGCTTCACTCTGGCAGGAGTCAGGCAGATACGACAGCATCGGCAGTGAGCTGTTACGTTTTACAGACCGCAACAGAATGCCTATGGTACTCGGTATGACACACGAGGAAGCCGCTGTGCATCTTGTGCGTGAATACGGCAAGAGCTACACGAAGTACCCTTTTATGATTTATCAGATACAGACAAAGTTCCGTGATGAAGCTCGTCCGAGAGGCGGTCTTATCAGAGTACGTGAGTTCACAATGAAGGACGCTTACTCATTCCACACATCACAGGAAGATCTTGAGCAGTATTACGATAAGTGCCACAAGGCTTATGAAAACATATTCAGACGTGCAGGTGTTCCTGAGGTAATCTCGGTCAAGTCCGATTCAGGTATGATGGGCGGTAGTATTTCACACGAATTCATGCTCCTTACACCCGTAGGTGAGGATACAATCGCAAGCTGTCACGAATGTGGTTTCAATGCGAATATGGAAGCCGCAGACAGCATTATCGAGAACACAAGAGATGAAGTTTCCGCACCTATGGAGCTTGTTCATACTCCGAATATCCATACCATAGAAGAAATATGCGACTTTTTGCATACTCCCAAGGAAAAGAGCTGCAAGGCTGTCGTATATCAGAGAAACGCAGATGACAGCTATGTTGTCGTATTCACAAGAGGCGACATTGACGTAAACGAAACAAAGCTCCGCAACTTCTTAGGCTGTGAGATTCACCCTGCCGTAATCACAGAAGAATGCGGTCTTAACGCAGGATATATCGGACCTGTCGGTCTTCCCGAAAATATGACCGTTCTGTTTGATACTTCACTTCAGAATACAAACAACCTTTCTTGCGGCGCAAATAAGGAAGAATATCACTACACGGGTCTTGACATTGACCGTGATTGTGCAAATGTTGAATATCACGACTTTGCAAAGATTCTTGACGGCGGCATCTGCCCCAATTGCCACAAGCACTCGATTTCAATATCAAGAGGTATCGAGGTCGGAAACATATTCCAGCTCGGTACAAAGTACACAAAGACAATGAATATGACCTACCTTGACAGCAACGGCGAGGAAAAGACTCCTATTATGGGCTGTTACGGTATCGGTGTCGGCAGACTTGCGGCTTCGGTATGCGAGGCGCACCACGATGATTACGGTCCTATCTGGCCTATGCCTATCGCTCCGTGGCAGGTTCATATATGCGCTGTACGTTCAGATGACGCAGATGTAAAGGCTTGTGCAGATAAGCTGTATGACGCTTTACAGAACGCAGGTGCCGAGGTTATCTATGACGACAGACAGGTAAGCGCAGGCGTTATGTTCTCTGACGCAGACCTTCTCGGCGTACCGCTGAGAGTTGTTGTAAGCCCCAGAAACCTGAAGGACAACTGCTGTGAGATTTCTGCAAGGGATAAGAGCTTCTCATATAAAGTTCCCGTTGAGGAAACCGCAGACAAGGTTCAGGAGCTTATAAAAGAGCTTATGGCTAAATTCAACGATTGAGATTTTAAGTGAATAATCTGAGGGCAGTGTTTCGGCACTGCCCTTTTTATCGTAATATTTCTTTACTTACAGGGGAAAATGTAGTAGAATAATAACAGAAACTTAAAAAACACGGAGGTAATAATATGTGTACAGCTGCAACATATAAGACAGAAGATTTCTATTTCGGCAGAACGCTTGATTACGAATGTTCATACGGCGAGGAAATTGTAATCATGCCGAGAAATTTCAGATTGCAATTTTTGAATATGGGAGTTTGCGAAAGCCACTATGCGGTGATCGGTACGGCTCATATTGCCAAAGGTTACCCGTTGTTCTATGATGCAATGAACGAAAAAGGGCTTTGTATGGCAGGGCTTAACTTTGTCGGCAATGCCCGTTATTTTAAAAACGCTCCCGATAAGGACAACGTAGCACAGTATGAATTTATTCCGTATATTCTCGGAAAATGTGCAGACGTAAATGAAGCAAAAGAGCTGATTTCTAAAATCAATATAACCGATACGCCCTTTGACGAGCAGATGCCTGCAGGTCAGCTCCACTGGATAATTGCGGACAGGAACAGCGCAATAACCGTTGAATCGGTATCGGACGGGATAAAGGTTTATGATAATCCGATAGGTGTGCTTACAAACAATCCGCCCTTTGACGAGCAGATGTTCAGATTGAACGATTATATGCATTTATCAAGAAAACAGCCTCAGAACAATTTCTCGGATAAGCTGAAGCTGAAAACCTATAGCAGAGGAATGGGTGCTATCGGACTTCCGGGCGATTTATCGTCACAATCAAGATTTGTGCGTGTGGCTTTTGTAAAGGCTAACTCCGTTTCCGGAAAAGGCGAAACCGAAAGCGTAAGCCAGTTTTTCCATATACTCGGCTCGGTTGACCAGCAGAGAGGCTGCTGTGAGGTAAAAGACAAGGAATACGAGATTACTATCTATACCTCTTGCTGTAATGCGGATAAAGGCATTTATTATTACACAACTTACGATAATCACCGCATCTCCGCTGTCGATATGAGAAAAGAAAACCTTGACGGTAATGAGCTTATCTCTTATCCTATGATAACAGAAGAAAAAATTAACTATCAGAACTGAGAGGCTGTATTATTATAAATTATCGCAAACAGAATACCCCTGTGAAATTTGACACAGGGGTATTCGTATATGGGAAATGGATTAAGAGGATAGCATAATAATATCGGGATTTGCAATTTCGGGCAATCTCGTGTTTTTTACAGGAACATTATAAACTTTATTGTCCTGCTTGTAAACAGTTTTTTCAAAATTAACGCATTTTATGCAAAAATAGCACAAAAGAGGTACGATTTTTTTCATCGTACCTCTTTACAAAATCAATTTATCTGTTCTCGGCATCATCGGGATTAAACGCATAATCCTCAGGCTCTTCATCTGTTGACACCAGCTTGTGCATACAAGTGGTGCAATATGTGTTGCTGAATCTGTTCTTTGTACCGCACACGGGGCAGGTAACGATTTTCTTCATCAGCTCGATTCTGGCGTTGCACTGTGCCATTTTCTTATAAAGGTGGTCAATATCCATTACAGCCTGTGCTATTCTGTCGGCATCTGAACTGTCGTTTTTAACCATACCGTACATAGTTCTGCCAAGCTCGGTGTACTTTGCCTTTATCAGTGCGTCTATTTTTATGCATCTGAGCTTGAGTTTTGAAATACCGATAACTTCGTCTGCCTTGCGAATGCCGGTATCGGTAAGCTGTTTTGCTTTTTCTGATATAAAATCAAATTCGTCTTTAAAATCCATAGCCGTGTTTCCTTTCAGAAATGCTTTTTTATATTGTAGCACAATAAGAAAAATTATGCAAGAGTTAATTTTTCTTCAAAAAAATTCTCAATATCACGCTTACGCTCATTCATCAGAGCAAAACGTGAAATATATTCATAAGGATATTTGTAATTGATGGCTCTTGAAACGTTCTTGCCGTCATATAGCTTTGTTGACGCTCCGCAGCCTGCGGCGAGTATCGTCTGTACATCTTCCATAATGCAGATATTATAGATGCTTTCACAGCCGTCTTTACAATAGCCGATATTTTCAAGGTTGTCGGCTATATTCTTCTGTCGGTAAAGATAATACGGGAAATAGCCTTTTTCGCAAAGCATATCATATGCGGTATCGGTCATATATTTTGCACCTTTGCCGATATTGTTTCCAAATTGTCTGAACAAGGCTGATGAGCGTTTAAGGCTCAATGTATGAACGGTGATATTTTCGGGAGATAATTCGCAAAGCTGTTGCAAAGAAGCTTCGAAGCTATGCTCTGTTTCGGCTGGAAGTCCTGCTATTATGTCGGAATTTATGCAGTCGAAACCGACCTTTCGTGCAATATCAAACGCTTCACACACCTGCTTTACCGTATGGCGTCTGCCGACCGCTTCAAGTACGCTGTCGTTCATCGACTGCGGATTTATTGATATGCGCCGTACGCCGCCGTTTTTAAGCGTCCTCAGCTTATCTTCCGTTATGGTATCGGGTCTTCCCGCCTCGGCGGTAAATTCACGGATATTTGCAATATCAAATTCACCGAGTTTATCAATAAGGCGGTCAAGCTGAGAAGCCGACAATGTTGTAGGCGTTCCTCCGCCGATATACACAGTATCAACTTTAAGCGAAAAACGTTTCACAATATCGGCATAAATATCAAGCTCTTTCAGTAAAAGCCCGAAATAATCATCTTTCAGCTTTAATGCACCCTCGCCGGAAGCGGAGATAAACGAGCAATAGCTGCAACGTGACGGACAGAAAGGGATTGAAATATACAGGCTTATCTTCTTAAGGTCAAGTGAGTCCAGAACCGGTTTCTGAATGCGTATTACATCGTTTGCAAGCCGTATCTTCTTATCACTTACAAGCAACGAGTTACGAAGATATTCTTCCGCATTGTCACGGGTTTCGTAAATGCTTCGGATATATTTCACGGGGCGTACTCCCGTAAGTATTCCCCACGGAAGCGGAGCGTGACCGTGCCTTTCCATACATCTGCAAAGAAGCCTGCAAAGCTCATTCTCATAATCGAACGGCTCGCATACATCTGAGGATTCCTTATACACGGTGTCATTATCAGATACGGTAACGGATAATTTGCCGTTATCGGCGCAGAAGTATGCGTAATCTGTGCCGTGGGGAGTTTTGTCGGTATAAAACTCAAGCCTGTGCGGTAATGAGAAATTTCTTATCAGCCGCTCAAGCTCGTAGGCATATTGATATGCCGTGTTATCAAAATACAGCGATTTTATCATATCAGAAGAAATCTACCGGGCTTTGTCCGAGAAACTGATTGAACTTCTTTTCCTGTTTAAGAGTAGTCGAACTGCCGTGACCGGGATAAATAAGATAATCCTCACGCAGTGCGGCGATTCGTGCAAGGCTGTTTCGCTGTGCGATATAGTCGCCCGAATAAAAATCGGTTCTGCCGGCAGAGCCTTCAAAAATTGTGTCGCCTGCAAACATACAGTTATCCGCAAAGTAAACCACGCTTCCTGCGGTATGTCCGGGGGTATGCATAACGCTGAATTCAATCTCATCAAGGCGTATGATATCGCCGTCGGAAACAAGCACATCGGCAGTAAAGGGCTTGTAGGAATAGCCGGGGCAGAGATATGCCACGTTCTTTATCGTATCATCTAGCATACATTCGTCCTTTGAATGTATATATACCTTTGCGCCTGTCTGTTCCTTAAGGTCTGCAACAGCTCCCGTATGGTCAAAATGTCCGTGCGTGAGAAGTATCATTTTAAGTTCTGCGTTTTCCTTTCCGAGTGTATCAAGAATACGCTGTGCATTGTCCGCAGGGTCTATCACTGCGGCGTTTCCTGCGGCGCTGATTACAATATAGCAATTTGTGCCAAGCTCGCCTAATGTGAGCGTTTTAATTTCCATTACTGTTTTCCTGTCCTTTCGGCAGAGATTACTCCGGGTATCTTCTGAAGTCTGAGTATGATGCTCTTGAGCTGATCTATACCGCTGACCTCGATTGTGAGAATTATATTTGCATTACCGTTCTTGAGATAGTGGGCGTTTATCTCGTGGATAGGCAGATGGTTACTTGCTATCGCAGTGGTAATATCGGCGATAAGCGCAGTTCTGTCATCTGCGATAATATCTATTGTGGCTCTGAACGCACTGCTTGAGTTCACTGCCCAATGTGCCTTTATCCATCTGTCTTTGTTTTCTCCCTGCAAACCGATCTTTACATTCTGGCAATCGGCTTTATGGATGGATACGCCGTAGCCACGGGTGATAAAGCCCATAATATCGTCGCCCGGAAGCGGATTACAGCACTGTGCGTATTTTACCGCACAGTCTTCTATTCCGTCAAGCACAACACCGTTCTTCTGTGCTCTCTTGTTGTTGTCGGCGATAGTCTTTTCTATGTCGATAGGCTGTGTCTGAACAGCGTTTAATCTCTGCTGTTTTACCTGCTCTTCTTTCAGGCGGGTAATGATTTTGGATAGCTGTACGCCGCCGTAGCCTATAGCCGCATATAAATCGTCAACCGAGGATAAACGCTGACGGTGTGCCGCCTGCAAGAGTATTTCATCATCGACCGCAATATTGTTTCTGCGTATCTCTTTTTCAAATGCCGCTTTACCGCACTCGATATTTTCTTCTCTGCGTTCACGCTTGAACCACGCTCTTATTTTTGCTTTTGCTTCGTTGGTTTTTGCGATTTCGCTCCAGTTTCGGTTAGGTCCGTAATTATCGCTTCCGCTGGTCAGTATCTCAACAATGTCGCCCGTGTGAAGTGTGTGGTCAAACGGCACCATTCTGCCGCCGACCTTTGCGCCTGTCATTTTATTGCCGACCTGCGTATGAATAGCATAGGCAAAATCTATAACGTTAGAGCCTGCAGGCAGTGTTATAACATCGCCCTTCGGGGTGAAAACATATACGTCGTCAGGGGCGAGATCGACCTTGATAGCCTCTGAGATCTGCTCTACATCGTCAGCTTCCTGCTGCTGTTCAAGAAGCTGTCTTATCCAGTCGAAACGCTTTTCGCCTGCAACATTTCCCGATATTCCTGCTTTATATTTCCAGTGTGCCGCAACGCCGTACTGAGCGGTGTTGTGCATTTCCTGCGTTCTTATCTGTACTTCAAAGGGTATGCCTTCCCTGCCGATAACGGTCGTATGGAGCGACTGGTAGCGGTTGGGCTTGGGCATTGCTATATAGTCCTTGAAGCGATAAGGGATAGGACGGAACATATCGTGAATGATACCGAGTACGTTATAGCACTCGACAACTGTCTGAAGAATAATCCTCACGGCATATATATCATATATCTCCGAAAAATCCTTTCCCTTGACATAAACCTTCTTGTAAATACTGTATATGCTTTTTACTCTGCCCTCGATTATCGGCGGTGGCTGAATGTCCGATATACGCTCTCTTATCATACCTTTTATCTTGTCGATAAACGTATCACGCTCATCCTTATGGACATCAAGAAGCGACTCTATCTCCTTGAAGCCGTATGGGTCAAGATAGCGCAGGGCAAGGTCTTCCATTTCTTCCTTTACATCACTGATACCGAGCCTGTGGGCTATAGGTGCGTAGAAGTTCATCGTTTCAAGAGAAGTCTTGAGCTGCTTTTCGGGCGGTCTGCTCGCAAGCGTTCTCATATTATGAAGTCTGTCGGCGAGCTTTATGATAATAACACGAATATCCTTTGACATTGCGATAAGTATCTTACGGATATTCTCTGCCTGCTGTTCCTCACGAGTGTTAAGGGGTACCTGACCTATCTTTGTAACGCCGTCAACAAGATGAGCGACATCCTCACCGAACTTCTTTTGTATAACGTCAAGTCCGACATCGGTATCCTCTACAACGTCATGCAGGAGAGCGGCGCATATTGTATCCGTATCCATGCAGAACTGTTCTACAAGTATATATGCTACTGCTACAGGGTGTGTAATATAAGGCTCTCCGGACGAGCGGAAAACACCGTCGTGCGCCTTTTCCGCCAACTCATAAGCCGCCTGTATTTTATCAAGGTCGTAGCTCTTTCCTACTTCCTTTATCTTGTCAATAAGCATATCTATTGTATATGTCATGCTTACAGCCTCCGTTTATCGTTAATTTTTCAGCTGCAGGATTTCATTATTCTTCTTATCACTGCCGAGTTTTCAAGCTCTATACGTCTGCCGCCTTTTATGAAATTCATCGTACCGTTTATTCTGTCCAGCTCAAGATGACCGAATTCCGCAAAAACATGAAGGCACATCATAAAAAGGCAGTAATTCATACCGTGCGACATTGCAATCTGTGCGGCTGAATCTATAGAGGTCAGCTTTCTTGCAATGTCGAACGGGAGCTTCATGTTCTCCTTATCGGGCAGGATACGTTTAAGAAGTCTTGAATCGGTTTTTTCGCCTCTGAGGATTTTTTCATAGAAATTCCTTGCGGCAAAATACTTATCCTGCGGAAAATCACTTCTGCGTATGTCCTTTACTCTTACGCTGACGCTTTTTTTATCATTATATTCGTTTATTTCGATATGGCTCAGCACATCGACCTTATCTCCGGGATAATATCCGAACTTATCAAACGATGTTCCGAAGCAGAGAAATTTAAACTGCGAGTCTTTATACTCTGCGGTAAACGATGTATATTTACCGTCTTTGAGCGGTCTTGAGGATATAATTGTGCAGTTTCTCATCAAAAACAGCGGAGCGTTGTTTTCTTCGCCGTAAGGCTGTAAATGACGAAGATTCTCGATTGAAGATATTTCAAGGTCGGACAGCTCCGGCTCAATATCAGCCTCCGTTGTCATAACCGGCATTGAAGGAAATTTTTCGTCCGCATAGCTTCTCAGCTGAGCTATAAAATCATCTACCTTGTCTTTCGGAAGCGAAAAGCCTGCCGCCTTCGTATGACCTCCGAAACGTGTAAGATACTCACTGCACGCATCAAGTGCGGTATAAAGTGAAAAACCTTCGATGCTTCTCGCTGAGCCTCTTGCCTCATCGCCCTCTATTCCTATGACGATACAGGGCTTTTCGTAAAGTTCAAGAAGTCTTGCACTGACTATACCTATAATTCCGTGATTCCAGCCCTCGCCGCAAACAATAAGCACACGGGAGTTGAACGCTTTAGGGTCGGAAATAAGCTGAGCCTTTGCCATTTCGAGAATATCACTTTCAATCTGTTTTCTCTTTGCGTTCAGTTCATTCAGTTCCTGCGCTTTTATCTCGGCTATCTGTCCGGTCTGAGCCATAAGAAGCTCTGCCGCCGCTTTCGGACTGTCATAACGTCCTGCGGCATTTATACGGGGGCATAAGCCGAACGCTATGCCTGTAGAAGTAATACTTTCGGCATCAAGTCCTGCCGCATTGATAAGCGCCTGAAGTCCCTGATTTTCGCTGTACTGCATTTCAAGAAGTCCACGCTTAACTATTATGCGGTTTTCTCCTGTCAGTGCGACAACATCGCCTATAGTGCCGATAGCCGCAAGGTCGGCATACTGCTCAAGAACACCTTCAACATCACGTTCCATTGCCATAATAAGCTTTAGCGCAACGCCGCAGCCTGCAAGTTCTTTATAGGGCGAGCTGTCATCTTGTCTGTGCGGATTTACGATAGCCTCCGCTTTAGGCAGAATCTCAGGGAGCTGATGGTGGTCGGTAACAACAAGCTTCATTCCAAGTTCATATATAAGTTCAGCCTCGTTGACGGCTGAAACGCCGTTGTCTACCGTTATTATAAGACCCGTACCGTCCTCGTGCAGTTTGCGTATCGCATTTTCATTCAGCCCGTAGCCTTCTTCACGGGTGGGTATGTACCAGTTTACGTCAGCACCTATTGCATCAAGATGTGTGAAAAGCATAACGGTAGAAGTAACACCGTCGCAATCGTAATCGCCGTACACGGTTATCTTTATTTCGTTATCGACCGCCGCTTCTATCGCCTGCACAGCTTTATCCATATCCGCAATAAGCAAGGGGTCGGAAAGTTCCGTACCGTTGAAATACTGCTGTGCCTGCTCGGCTGTGTATATTCCTCTGCCGACAAGCAGACTGCACAAAAGCATCGGCAGTCCCGTGTCGGTCTTGAGTTTCATTGCAAGTGCATTGTCCGTATTTCTGACAAGCCATTTTTTCATAAGAAATTATATCCTCTTGATAAGTTCTTTCAGTTCTTCTGATGTAAAACGATATTTGTTATCGCAGAAATGACAACACACTTCCGTGACCGGCTCTTCCTCTGCAAGCTTTGCAAGCTCGTCCTTGCCGAGTGTTATCAGCACCTGCTCGGTACGCTCTCTTGAGCAATCGCAGTAATACTGCGCCTCCCAGCTGTCAAGTATCTCTCCGTCAAGGCCTTTAAGTCCTTTGAGTGCAATTTCTTCGGGAGTAAGTCCGTCCTCAAGCATTTTAGTAACGGACTGCATATCCTTTATATTTTCTTCGATAAAATCTATAGCGGCTTCATTCACGGGCGGTACAAGCTGTATCATATATCCGCCTGCCTTTTTTATCGTGAGGTCGGTATCGACAAGTACGCCGAGCGCACAAACAGTAGGTATCTGCTCACTTACCGCATAATACTGCGTTACGTCGATAGCTATTTCTCCGCTCACTATAGGCACCTGTCCGACATAAGGCTCTTTCATGCCGAGATCTCTTATTACCGAAAGATAACCGTCCGTGCCTACTATTCCTCCGACATCCAGTTTACCTTTGGAGTTGAGCGGCAAATCGGCAAAAGGATTGTCCATACAGCATTTTACGTTGCCTCTGTAATCGGCTACGGTCGTAATTGTACCGATTTTTCCGCCGCCGTTTATCCTCAGTTCAAGTCTGTCGGTTTCGTTTTTCATAAGCGCACCCATAATACAAGCCGCAGTTGCAAGTCTGCCTGCCGCTGCCGATGCTGTTGCGGATGTGCCGTGTATTCTGTGTATTTCATTTACAATATCGGTAGTATCGACAGCACTGCAGAGCACACTGCCGTCTGCCGATAAAGCTCTTACTATCTTTCCCATTTATTTTGTTTCCTTTGCACAGCAGTAAAGCACCTTTTCACTGTCCTCACTGCCCTTTTCTGTTGTCATATAATTATATCTGTCAAGAATTCTGAAGCCTGCCTTATGCAGTAATTCTTCAATTTCTTCAAGCGGTAAAGCTATCTCTGAAAAATCCTCACAGGAACGCTCATAATAGCCGTCCTCGTTTTCAGTGAAAATATCAAGTGCAATATCGACCCTGTTGTCGCCACTGTCGCAGTCAAAATAATTCTGCCATACGCAATAGACGCTTTCCATATCATACACAAATGTGTTATCCGCAAGCACCTCTCTGTGCTTTCTCACAGTGTTGATGTCAAACACAAAAAGTCCTTTCGGATCGCAAAAGAGAGATACCGACTTAAAGCAACGCAGTATATCCTCTTTGCTGTCAAGATGGTTAATGCTGTCAAGCACACATACGGTAACATCAATAGTGCCGTACATATCAAGCTCGCACATATCCTGACACAGATACTCTATGTTTTTGTGCGGTTTTTCCTTTGCTACACTGAGCATTTCAGTGCTTAGGTCCACTCCGATAACATCATATCCGAGAGCGGAAAACTGCATCGACATACTGCCCGTACCGCAGGCGAGGTCAAGAAGTATGCCCATTTTGCCGCCGTGAGAAGTAATTATCCTGTCATAATACCCGGCAAGCTCCTTATAGTCGATATTGGAAGTCAGCGTGTCGTAAACGTCCGCAAAACAACCGTATGCCGACATATTATCACCCTTTCGGTCAATCGTTATCCTTCATTCTGTCGAAAACGATGGAGTAGCCGTCATTTCCGCCCTGTAAAGACCTGTTTACACGGCTTATCGTGGCGGTGCTGGCTCCTGTTTCTTCGACTATATCGCTGTATACTCTGCCCTCTACAAGCAGCTTTGCAACGTGCAGACGCTGAGCCATTGATTCAAGCTCTCTTATAGTGCATAAATCCTCAAAAAAGTCATAGCATTCTTCAATACTTCTAAGCTCCATTATCGCTTTGAAAAGCTCGTCTTTATCCTTTGAAACAAGTTTTGTGTTCATTGCGTTTCCCTTTCTCAAAAGCAAATAGGTAAAATACCTATATAATAATACTACTATTTTATCACTCTAAAGTATAAAAGTCAACACTTATCCTTTTTATTACAATTCTATTTCAAAAAGCCTTGCCGTGAAGCATTCGGGCAGTTTTACAGAAAGCGACCTTGAAAGCGGATTGAATTTATGCCCACCCTCGTCAAAGGACGGGTATATACAGCTTACCTTCGCATTCTCTGTTGCATATCTTATCGGTATATTACAGCACTCGTTGCTTCCTTGTCTGCGCCATACCGCAAGATAGGCTTTATTTCCTGCTTTAAGACCCAGTGTTACCCATTCGTCCCCGATATGAGATAATCCCAAGGGCCAGAACGGTACCGATCTCTTGATATCATCACGGATACTTTTATAACATTCAAGCGCTTCTTTTACAAGTGCCATTCGCTCGGGGCTGAGATTTGCAAGGTGTCCGCTCTGATGGATACGCTGTGTCATAGCGTTTACCATATTGAACACAACCTCTTCTCTGTCGCCGTCTGTCAGCGGATATGACCATATAGCGCTCTGTTCGGGGCAAAGACCTGTCGGTGCGTTTGCCGCTATGGTAGCATATCTTCTGTAATCGTCCTGATCGCTCGTCGACTGTATCGAATAACGGCTGAGCATTGCATAGTCTATTCTCATACCGCCGCTTGAGCAGTTTTCTATAATAAGCTCGGGGTAACGTGCAAACACGCCGTCAAGCCACGCAAGATATGCCTTTTCGTGACGCATCAGTCCTTCACCTGCACTGTCGCAGCCTACCTCTGTGCCTATGCCCGGTTCTATGTTGTAGTCCATTTTTATGTAGCCTACACCGTAATCTTTTACAAGGCGGTCAATTACGCTGTCGGCATAAGCGCTGACTTCGGGATTTGAAAAGTCAAGCTGATAGCGTGAACGATCGTATACACGCTTGCCGTGCCGCATAAAGAACCATTCGTCAGGCACTTTCTTTGCCATTTCGCAATTTATGCCCATAACTTCTATCTCAAGCCATACGCCCGGTATCATACCGTATTTTCTTATCTCATCGGTCACCTTCTTAAGGCCGTTCGGGAAACGGCGACGGTTTTCCTGCCACTCGCCCACGCTGTCCCACCAGAAACCGTCCGCATACCAGCCGCAATCAATGCAGTAATACTCGCATCCTGCCTCTGCGGCGGCTCTGATAAGCGGCATTTCCTTTTCTTCGGTAGGGTCGCCCCAAAGACAGTTCATATAGTCATTGAAAATAACCGCCAGCTTTTCGTTATCGGCATTCTTTCTGCGTATCGCACGGCGGTATCTTGTAAGCTCGCCCATACCCTCGTCAAAGTCACGGCATACGCCGACTGCGACAGGAACGGACGTAAAGCTCTCCCCGGGAGCAAGGTTCTTGAACCAGTGAGATTGCTGTTCGTTAGGTCCGCTGAGCGCAAGGTAAAAATGTCCTCTCTGGTCGCTTATCTCCCAGTGCCACGAGCCGTTATGCTCTATCTGCCAGAAAAGCCCGTTTCCTGTTTCAGTGTTCTGAATATAACCCATAGGTAGATATTCGTTTGTTGACCAGTTACCTACATTCGTTACATTTATCGCCTTGCCGCAGTGTTCCCAACCGTCTTTCTGCGACTGTGGCATACCGAGCTGTTCAAAGGTGTAGTCCTGCCACAGCATTTCCTTCTGCCACGAATTATGCGGTATCTTTATAATAAACTTATCGTCACGGGGAAGAATGCCCTCTTTTTCAAAACCGAGATAGTTGAACGATGAAACATAGGTCAGCGTGTATGTTTCGGTCGCAGATGTATTCCTGACTTCCGTATAGGTACGTACTATGCTTATGCCATCATAGAAACGGAACGTGCTGATAACCTCTATGCCTGTCGGCTCGTCATACTGCGTTACTTTTATAAGCCTGCCGATATTGTCACGGGTATCGGAAAAATCCTTGTACTTGAGTCTGTAGCCCGGTGCCGTTACTATGTACTTCGTGCCGTGACGTTCACACGGACGGTCAAGTCCCGCTATTTCGACCTGTGCTATGTCAAAACAGCCGAGATGATCCTTTTCGTACATCTCGTCCCATATATCGTTTTCGTTGAACGGGAGCGCCGAAAAGTGCATCAGCTTTATCTGTCCGTTATCCTCAATATCAAATACAATGTTGATTTTATTCTCGTTTATGTTTATCCTTTTCATTCTTCCTCCTTACGACTGTTGAACACTTCGTACACTCTCGGATACTTGTCCTTTACTCTTACCGGCTTGAAATCGCTGTTCACGAAGAAGTGACGTGTTCTGCCTGTTGCCTTGACATCGCCGTTTTCCTTGCCTTTTACCACATAATCAATTGTCATTTTAAAGCCGTTGAACTCTGTGATTTTAAGGTCTATAAGCACCGTTTCGTCAAAACGCACGGCATTTTTATAAGTGCATTCGGCAGAAAGCACGGGTATCATAACTCCGTCCTTTTCCATTTCGGAATAGGGGTAGCCTGCTTTGTCAAGATAATGTATTCTTGTTTCTTCGAACCACCTTATATAATTCGAATGGTGTATTATGCCCATTCTGTCGGTTTCGTAATAATGAGCGGTACGCTCATACGGCTCTATAGGCGGTAGATCTTTTCTCATAGCTTTGCTCCTTTTATATCATTGAATAACAGCTTTGCGACAGAGCTGCCTGCAAGCCTTGCGCCGACTTCGGCTTCGTCAAACCACTGCGCCGCAATCAGCTCATCCGAAAGCGAGAAATCACCCTCTGAAAGCTCAGCCAGAAACCCCGTCATCAGCATCTGCTTTTTCTGATAGGTGTATGTCGCAACAAGGTGTACCTTGACCGGCTTTAGTCCGAGTTCTTCTGTGACCTCACGCACTGCCGCCTGTTCGGCTGTTTCGTTCGTCATTATGTAGCCGGACACGCAGACGAATCTATCCTCGCTTATACTGCCGTCACCGCTGTGCTGACGGATAAGGGCGTATTTATCTCCTCGTCTTGCAAGAACTATCACGCAATTATAGAACATATCAAACCACAAACGTTTGCACTGTTCGCAATACGGCACAAGGCCGTCATCTCCGGTCTTACGTCCCACCAGTCTGCTTGCACAATCGGGACAGAATGTAAATCTCATATCATTCTCCGTTTTAGAAAAAAGCCGCACGGCACAGCCTATGCGCCAAGCGGCTTTTATATATTCTGTTTTTATCAGGAATTTGCCTTTATATAGTTCCAGCTGTCACGGCACATCTGCTCAAGACCTCTCTTTGCTGTCCAGCCGAGCTTTTTCTTGGCAAGCGAGGGATTTGAGTAGCAAGCGGCTGCGTCACCGGGACGTCTGCCTGTTATAACATAGGGTACCTTGACCTTGTTTACCTTTTCGAAAGCGTTGATAATATCAAGCACAGAGTATCCCTTACCTGTGCCGAGGTTGTATGCGGGACAGCCTGTATGCGCTCTTGCTGCCTTTATTGCGGCAACATGACCGAGTGCAAGGTCAACAACGTGAATGTAATCTCTTACGCAAGTGCCGTCGGGAGTGGGATAGTCGTTGCCGAATACGCTGAGCGTTGCCATTTTTCCTGAGGCTGTGCGGAGGATAAGGGGCATAAGGTTATTCGGTATACCGTTGGGGTCTTCACCAAGCTTACCGCTCTCGTGCGCACCGATAGGGTTGAAGTAACGTAAAAGGATAATGCTCCACTGATCATCGGATGCGTACAGTTCTCTGCACATATTCTCAATCATCAGCTTTGTAGAACCATAGGGATTGATAGCGCTCAAAGGAAAATCCTCTGTTACCGGCACTTTATCGGGTATGCCGTAAACCGTTGCACTCGAGCTGAATACAAGCTTCTTACAGCCGTATTTCTGCATTGTTTCGATAAGTGCAAGAGTTGAGTTGATGTTGTTTTCATAATACATTATAGGCTTTACACAGCTTTCGCCTACTGCCTTGTAGCCGGCAAAATGTATTACTTCTGTGATGAAGTTCTCTCTGAAAATCCTGTCAAGAGCTTCTCTGTCACAGCAGTCATTCTCGTAGAATCTGAAATCTCTGCCTGTGATTTCCTTGATTGCCTCGATAGCCTTCGGCTTTGAGTTGTAGAAGTTGTCTATTACAATAATATCCTCGCCTGCGTTAAGAAGCTCCACGCAGGTGTGAGAGCCGATATATCCTGCTCCGCCTGTTACCAATACTGCCATAATAATGTTCCTTTCCACAGCATAGAAACGCTGTATCCAAAACGGTTTTCCGTAAAAATATAACCGTTGCACTAACTTATATTATATATCCGCAAGGGCGGATTGTCAATATTTTTTACTTTGATTGACAAAGAGGCAATTATGTGATAAAATCACATCAGTAGAAGTTTTTTTACATTAATTTGCTTTAATTATTAAGGAGGATTCAAAATGATCAATTTACTTACATCTGCAAACCGATATGTTGATGATTTTGGCGATTACAACTACAAATCAACCACAGACAAATTGCTCTCCAGCTTATTTGACGGATTTATTTTTTATCTGGCAGTTGTTGTTTTTATAATAACAGTGCTTATTATAACTGCCAAATACAGAAAAAATCCCACGCTCGGCAAGAGAAAATCGCTTACTGCAATAACTGTATTGCTTACTGTATTCGATTCACTTCTTCTGCTGTTCAAGATTGACTTTTTCAGGCTTCTTTGCAACCCTTACGACTATTTCACAAGCTACAATTTCACTTCCTTTGTACCGGGAACAAGCGAATATGCAATATATGTGTCGTACTATATCGTTATAATAGCAACGGTCATTGCGGGAATTATAATGTGCATTGTAGGATATACAACGCTCTCTGACAAGGAGCTTAAAAAGAAAGCCTTTGATAAAGCGGCCGCATTACAGCAGCAGTACAGAGCAGGCTTTGCAGTTCCGCCCCAGCAGATACAGCAGCCTCAGTGCAACACGTGGAAATGTAACATTTGCGGTACAATAAACAAGGATATAGGCGGATCATTCTGTTCACAATGCGGTGCGCCTAAAAACAATACGCCTTCTTCGGAAAACACTCAGAGCGATACGGACAATCAGTAAGGAGGAAGCTGTATGATAAATATAGGTATCGCAATCGCTTTACTCATTTTATGCAGTTCTTACAAGAGTTGTCCTATCGTTTCAAAACTCACCGGTATCAAGGTACTGACAATTATTCTGACAGTACTCACATCTATAAATATACTTATGCTTTTATCCGGTATATTGCCTATGTATTATTTCACCGAAAGCGATGGTTATTATCCGATAGTTTCGGAACTGATTTCAGGCATATTGGTTGCAATTACGATATATTGCGGAGGAATTATTACATTAGGCATAATTGCCTGTATCAAAGGCTATAAATGTTTCGGCAACAGAGAATTGAGTGTCGCAGCATACAACGAAAAGCTCAGAGCAGATGCCGCAAGAGCACAGCAGATATACCGTACACAATCAAATGTAAACGTACAGCAGAGCTTCACAACCGAAAACACCGCTTGGCAGTGCAAAAGCTGCGGAAAGTTCAACGAATCGGATAACAAATTCTGCATTTACTGCGGAAATGCCAATATCAAATAATTCTCGAAAGGAAATATAATATAATGTTTATTTTAGGATTTAGTATTCCGGTGCTTGTACTGTATTTAAAATACAAAAAAGTACAGACTTCGGGAAAAAGAACAGCTATAATAATTTTGAATATACTGCTTTCAGTATTCTCATTTTTTAGTCTTATCGATCTGCTCATAACGATTATCGGAGGAAGTTTGTTAAATTCTGACTATATCCGACAAATATACGAATCGTCACGAGGCTCAAGCTATAATTATTCCTATGTAAATCCGAGTGACGTTATAACAACAACATCATCAATCTTAGCTACAGTTATGTGGGCATTAATGATTATTAACTTTTTTATCTTGGTATTCGGTGTTATTGTAAATATCCTCGGATATACGGCAATTGCCAACAAAACATGGACTGCAAATGCCATTGCCGATGCACAAAATAAACGAATGAACGCCATGAACTATACATATTACAATCAGTCTGCTCCTCAGAATTCTTACGGTCAGGCTCAGAATCCTTACGGTCAGGCTCAGAATCCTTACGGTCAGGCTCAGAATCCTTACGGTCAGGCTCAAAATCCTTACGGTCAGGCGCAAAATCCTTACGGTCAGGCGCAAAATCCTTACGGTCAGGCACAGAATACTTACGGTCAGGCTCCCCAGAATCCTTATGGTCAGACGTTTGCTCAAAATAACAATCAGCCTGTACAACAATCTGACGGCAGTTGGCTCTGTGTATGCGGAAAGAGAAATGCCTCAGGGCAAAAATACTGTTCATTCTGCGGTGCGGCAAATCCGGACAGTACCAATCAAGTCTGATTACAAACGCAAAATTCATAATCATATTATAAAAACCGGGTATCTTGCCCGGTTTTTATTTTCCGCCAAATAAAGCTGAAATATGTGCCACATTTTTACTTGTTCTTTATTTACATTTTTGTAATAATAAATGTTGTAATTGTGCATAAAAGTAAGACGTTAAAAAATCGTTTTTTATGCAGGTGTACAAAATATCAGCAAAATGCAAAATTAGCATCAAATATGACGTCACATTTTCGGACTTTCTGCGTTATATATATAGGTCGTTTTTTAGCAGTGCTTATTAATATACAGGTTATCCGGCATAAATCAAAAGCAAATTCCCATCAAAACTACCCTCAATGCCACACCCTGTTATCTGCCAACATCCACATACACGGCCGCTGTAAAAGAGCCATACAGAGAATACCTACTCTGTATGGCTCATTTTTATCTGTTTTTCTGAAATAATCGCAACACCATCAGATATGCAATCTTTTGATTATCTTATAAACGACCGAGTTTTCAAGCACGAGCGGTGATTTATGCGCAAAGAACACAATTCCGTTTGCGGGCGACTTGATTTCTTCCTTGACCGTGCCTTCAAACGGATCGAGTATCTCTGCCATTACATCTCCCTGCTCCACCTCGTCGCCGGGCTGTTTTATCCTGCGGTATATTCCGCCGCTTTTAGCGTGCACCGACATCAGATGCTCTTCTTCAAGCGTAGTTGCCATATAACCGCCGTGGCTCTGATACTTTATGACGCCCATTCTCGACAAAAAACGGAGTACAGCGCTTACCGCAATATTTGCCGATTCCTCGTCAATATGCTCTGTTTCGTTTGTATATACGGAAAATGCGCTCGTATCACAGTTCTGCCAGTTGAAGTTCAGTGTTGCCGTGTCAAACGGCTTAGGCTTTCTGAGAAGTATATACGGAAGACCGAACAAATTTGCAAGTCCTATGTTTTTATGCTCGGTATCCATCATTCTTACATGAGGTATAAAGTCACCGGAAATATAGAATGAAGTAAACTGAATGCCGTACTGATATTCCTTTATAAAATCGAATATGCCTGCGGCTATTCTCTGTGTGGTCTTTCCGTGTGCGTCACCGGGGAACATTCTGTTGAGATCGGTATTATCTACCGACCAGAAACGGCGCTGGATATTCATCGAAAACGGATTCAGCGAAGGGATGACCATTATCTGCTTACCGTAAACCAAATCGCCCTTCTTTTCAATATTTGAAAGGGCTCTTATGATCTGTGAGCATACATATAACTGCTGAACCTCGTTGCCACGCATTGCACCGACTATACAACAGGTTTTTTCACCCTTACCGAATCTGTATCCGTTTATCTGAAAATCATCACGGTAAGGCGATTTCAAAGTAACTATGTTTTCTTTATTCATTTCAGCACCCTCCGAGTATTCTTGCAAGCAACGAGCCTTCATATACAACGGGGTACTCACGCAACGTAAATACAATACCGCTGCAAGGTGCGAATATTTCCTGTTCGACAGCACCCGAAAGCGGATCGAGTATATCGCCTATATGATCTCCCTTGGATATTCCTGCCCAGTGCTTTATTGCGGGCATAAAAATACCGGATGTATCCGAATATATGAACGATACGTTTCCGTCTGTAGAAACAATAGGATGAGAAACCTTCTTCGTTTCGCCTGTCCATATTCCCATCTCAGCCATCAGGTTGAATATTCCGTCAAGGAGCTGATCGCCGTAAGACTTGGTTATACGCATTCCAACACCCATTTCAGCAACAAGTGTCGGTATTCCCTCTTTGTTAAGGCTGTGCGAGAGAGTAGCCTCCATAACAGTGACGCTGGAGTGTACCCATATAAAGTCAACATTCAGCATTTTTGCATAGGGCAACAGCTTCGGCGCAGTTTCTTCCGAAATACGCACCTGCGGAATTTCACGCAGGAATATATTGCTTGCGTGAATGTCAATACATATATCCGCACCCTTTATATCGTTCATGATAGCGGCGGCAATATGCTCAGCCACCGCACCGGTTTCCGAGCCCGGAAATATCATATTCATATCAAGGTCAAATATCGGCATCTCACGCTTTATCGAATCCATTCCGAGCGGATTCATAGACGGATATATATCAACTATACCGCTGAGCAAATGCCTGTTTTCGCTGAGCTTTCTTATCAGTTCATAGCAAACGTACTGCCCTTCCAGTTCATCGCCGTGAATACCTGTAACTATACATATACGCTTTTCGTTGCCTGTAAGGTTGTACGGCTCAAAATGGTTCTTTTTTATCATCATCCGCTCATTCACAGGGAGTGAAACGGATACAACGTCCTGTAACAAATAGACACCTCCGAAATCTGTCGTTGGTATAAGTATATTCCCTTTTAAATTCATTGTCAAGGTCGGAAACAACAAGGCAGGTAATTTATTTTACGGCAGAATATCCGTGTTGCTTTTATCGCTGTATAAAGCAAAACAGCACGATTTGCGATTAATTCTCCGGGCAAAAAGCAAAAGGCGCAAAACATTTCTGCTTTGCACCTTTCAGCTTGTAGAAAAAGTCTGTTTTTTAAAGAATAGTGAAATTTCTCTATCCCTAACCCCAAACCCCTTCCCCGTGGGAAGGGGCTATATTACTGGGGCTACCGCCCCTAGACCCTGTCGGGGGCTACGCCCCTGCGACCCCATTTTTATCAACGATAGAGGTTTTTCGACAGACTGAAAGGCACAAAGCATTTCTGCTTTGCACCTTTGCAAATTCTTAATAAACCCCAAGCCTCTGCGGTATCAGCTGTCAAACTGTGAATTGTAAAGCTCGGCATAGAAACCGTTCTTTGCAATAAGTTCCTCGTGGTTACCCTGCTCGATAATATCTCCGTCCTTAAGAACGAGTATAAGGTCGGCATCTTTTATCGTAGACAGGCGATGTGCTATTACAAAACTTGTTCTGCCCTTCATAAGATTATCCATAGCCTTTTGTATCTGTATCTCGGTACGGGTATCGACCGAGCTTGTAGCCTCGTCAAGAATCAGTATCTTGTTATTTGCAAGAATCGCTCTTGCTATTGTCAGAAGCTGTTTCTGACCCTGCGATACGTTGGACGCTTCCTCGTTTAACTCCATATCATAACCGCCGGGAAGCGTCCTTATGAAATGGTCAACGTGAGCCGCTTTTGCGGCGGCAATAACTTCATCATCTGTCGCATCAAGCTTTCCATATCGGATATTCTCCATAATACTGCCCTTGAACAGCCATGTATCCTGAAGCACCATTCCGAAAAGCTCTCTAAGCTCGCTCCTGTCGAAGTCTGCTATGTCATACCCGTCAATGAGTATCCTTCCGCCGTTAAGCTCATAGAAACGCATAAGCAGTTTGACAATGGTTGTTTTTCCTGCTCCGGTAGGTCCGACAATAGCTATCTTCTGTCCCTGTCTGACCCTTGCACTGAAATCATTGATTATTATCTTTTCAGGGGTGTAGCCGAAACGAACGTGTTCAAACGTTACATCACCGGTAATATCAAGTGTTGTTACATTTCTGGTATTACCTGAGGTATCGGTAAGCATTGCGTGTTCCTTTGCGCATTGCTCTTCTTCGTCCTCTGCCAGGAATTCAAATACTCTCTCGGCGGCTGCGGCGGTCGACTGAAGCATACTTGATACCTGTGCCAGCTGTGTTATAGGCTGTGTGAAGTTCTTGACGTACTGGATAAACGATAATATGTCACCGACCATTATAGTTCCGTTTGCCGCCAGTAAACCTCCGACAACAGCAACGGCAACGTATCCCAGATTTCCCACAAAGGTCATAACAGGCATCATAACACCGGAGAAAAACTGGGACTTCCACGCAGACTTATATAAAATATCATTTGCCTCGTTAAAATCTTCGATAACACGTTCCTCACGGTTGAACGCCTTGACAATATTGTGACCGCTGTAGATTTCCTCGACCTGTCCGTTTATGTGACCGAGATACTCCTGCTGTGACTTGAAATACTTCTGAGAAATCTTTACAACGAAAAGCACAAGCACCATCGAAACAGGAAGAATAAGAACGGCGATAAGCGTCATAAGCGGGCTTATCGACAGCATCATTACCATTACACCTATGATAGTGGTAATTGAGGTGACAAGCTGTGTAATGCTCTGATTCAGATTCTGTGCCAAAGTATCTACATCATTTGTTACTCTTGACAGTGCCTCGCCGTGCGTGCTTTTGTCAAAATAGTTCATCGGCATACGGTTTATCTTTGCGATAAGTTCCTTACGGAGTCTGTAGCTGACCTTCTGTGAAACGCCCGTCATCAGCCAGCCCTGTATAAACGAACAGATACTGCTGATAAGATAAAACCCAATAAGCAAAAGAAGTATAGCGCCGAGCGCATCAAAGTTAACGTCGCCTGTACCGTTTACCTTTGCAATAATGCCGTTGAAAATCTCCGTTGTGGCATTACCCATCAGCTTAGGACCGATAATATTGAATACGGTTGATGTAATTGCGAATATCACAACGAAAACAAGCGAAATCTTATATTCGCTCATATACCTTGCCAGTTTTCCGATACTGCCCTTGAAATCCTTTGCCTTTTCTACAGGAGCACCGGGTCCTCCTCTGTGAGAATTACGCATTTACAGCACCCCCTTTTGCGTTATCTATCGCCGCAAGGTCTTTTTGCGACAATTGCGAGTGTGCTATCTGCCTGTATACCTCACAGTTTTCCATAAGCTCGCTGTGAGTTCCGATTCCTGCTATTCTGCCCTCGTCAAGCACAACTATTTTGTCGGCATTCAATATCGTGCTGATACGCTGTGCAACGATTATTATCGTGCAATCGTGAATATTATCGGCGAGTGCTTTTCTCAGCTTCACATCTGTCTTGAAATCAAGTGCGGAGAAGCTGTCGTCAAACAGATATATCTTAGGCTTTTTGGCAATTGCACGGGCAATAGACAAACGCTGTTTCTGTCCGCCCGAAACATTCGTGCCGCCCTGTGAAACAGGCTCGTTGTATTTTTGCGGCTTGCTGTCGATAAATTCAGACGATTGCGAGATCTCTGCGGCAAGTCTGATAGTTTCATCATCGGCATTTTCCGCACCGAATCTTATATTGCTGTCTATCGTGCCCGAGAACAGTACGCCTTTCTGCGACACAAGGCCTGTAACATCATGGAGAGAATGCTGTGTTACATCTCTGATGTCGGTTCCGTCTATAGTAATACTGCCTTCGGTAACGTCAAAGAATCTCGGTATGAGATTTATGAGCGTTGATTTGCCGCTGCCCGTACTGCCGATAACAGCGGTCGTTTCACCCGCATTTGCGGTAAAGCATATATCGGTCAGAACATCTTCATTTGCATCGGGATAGCGGAACGAAACGTGATTGAAAGTAACATCGCCCCTGAGCGACGCTTTATCAAATGATGCCGCATCCGGCTTATCAGTGATGCTCTTTTCGGCTGAAATGACTTCGTTTATTCTCTCTGCAGAAACTGCCGCTCTCGGAAGCATTATTGAAATCATTGTCAGCATAAGGAATGACATTACAATCTGCATCGTATATGTGATAAACGCCATCATATCTCCGACCTGCAAAGAGCCGTCCGAAATCTGTCCTGCACCTACCCATATGATAAGAACGGTGACAAGGTTCATTATCATCATCATAAGAGGCATCATAAACGTCATTGTGCGGTTTGTGAAGAGCATTGCGGATGTCAGATCCTTATTGGCTTTATCGAAACGTTCTTCTTCATATTTTTCACGGCTGAAGGCACGGATAACAGGCAGACCGGTAAGTATCTCCCTTGCAACAAGGTTCAGCTTATCGACAAGTTTCTGCATCAGCTTGAATTTAGGCATCGCAATCTTCATCAGAATAAGCACCACCGCAAGAATAACAATTACGGCAAGTGCGATAATCCACGCCATACCCGTGCCGGTAGTCAGTACCATAAATACACCGCCAATGCCAAGAATAGGCGCATATATAACCATTCTGAGCAACATTACAATAACCATCTGTATCTGCTGTATATCGTTCGTGCTTCTCGTGATAAGGCTGGCAGTGGAAAATCTGTCAATCTCGGCACTTGAAAAGCTGACAACATTTCTGAACACTCCGGCTCTTAGATCTCTGCCGACCTTCGCCGCTGTTGTTGCCGCAAAGAAACCTACCGTCACGGATACCGCCATCATAAGAAGTGCGATAAGCAGCATTTTTCCGCCGGCTGACAACAGATAGTTCTGCTGTAATACGTTCATATCAACGCCCAGCGATGAATATTCGTCTTTTACAAAGCGTACTGCGGACTGCTCTGTTATAGTTCCCGGCATTTCCGATATTTTGTCAGACAATGCCGACAGATCGGTATCTCCCATGCCGCCTTTTTCCGCAAGTGCCGTAATAATCGTCAGTGCATTTGCTTTTCCGGAAGAAATACCGAGCATTTCTCCTGCCTGTTCAAAAGAAGTAAAAGGCAGTTTAATCCCCTGCTTTTCGGTCATAGAGGACAAATCTTCAAAGGAAAGCTCTTTCGTCATCTCAGCCGCCGTCATAGGTATATCGACAGTATTAATGAGCTGTTGTTTTTCATCTTCCGTAAGCTCATTCAGAAAATAAACGTCATTATCGGCAGACCAGGGAAAGCGTTCTTTCTGAGAATCGGTCGCTTCGCCTTTTTTCACAAGAGTATAGCTTTTTGCAAGTATGCTTTTCTGCTCGTCATTCATAAACGCTTCAAGCGCATTAAAGCTGTCAACGCTCAGTGCATCAGCCGCCGCATTTTCTATACCGCCGTTCTGTATACCTATATCCACAATATCAGATGTGTATTGCGGTAAAGTAAGGTCGCCCCACGCCTGAATTATAAGCAGTACAATTATCAGCAAAACCTGCGGTATGCTGTTTTTTAGATACCCGAATATTTTGAACAAATACTATGCTCCCTTTCCGTTACTTCAGCTCAGCCGACTTTTCGTAAGCATCCGCAAAACGCAGAACAAGCTCAATCAGCTTGTCCGTATCCTCTTCACCGAGTATTTTAGCTATATTTTCAAGTCTTACAAAAATCTCGTCATATTTTGCTTTTGCAGTTGCTTTGCCGTTTTCAGTGAGCCTGATATATGTTACTCTTCTGTCATTCTTAAGAACGACTCTCTCAACATAACCCTTATCCTCCAGCTTGTTGATAGTCTGGGAAAGATTCGGTCTGGTAAAATTAAGATAGCTGTTAAGCTCGCTCAGTCCAAACAGCTCGGTATCGGGTTTTTCCGCAACAATCTGCGCCATTGCCCAGAAAACGCCTGTTTCGCTGGCGTTAAGTCCTTCTATTATTCTGTACTGTCTTGGTTGTGCGGAAAATTTACCAAGTGCTATTATAAGTCTCATTATTCTGTTGTCCATAATTCTTCTCCTTTGTATTTCTCACAGTTATTCCCATACTACCTGCGAAAATCAATCATTCCTCAATCAAGTAAACCACTTGCTTACCCGATGATAATATGGTATACTTCTTATGTTAACAGATTATAAATTTAATTAACTTCTTTGAACGGAGCAGAAATGAAAATAATTGATACCGAAACAGCAATTATAGGCGGAGGCGCATCGGGGCTTGCCGCCGCCATCGCCGCTTCTCGTTACGGGTGCGGCAATGTGACCGTATTTGAAAAAATGCAGAGGGTAGGCAAAAAAATACTTTCAACCGGTAACGGCAGATGCAACCTCACCAACCGCAATATATCTCCTGCGGATTATACCGGTGATACGGAGCTTCTATCATACATCAGCCCCGATATTGACAACGCTGAGGATTTCTTTTCTTCGCTCGGGCTTATCTGCCGTGCGGATGATAACGGCAGAGTATATCCCTACAGCAATGCCGCAACCTCTGTGCTTGACGCTCTCAGATTTGCCGCTGATTCTTCCGGCATCAGAACAGTATGCGACTTTACGGTATCTGAAATAACAAAAACCAAACACGGTTTTATCATAACAAACGGCGAAACACAGGTAAAAGCAAAGCGTTCAATCATTGCCGCAGGAGGAAAAGCGGCTCCGTCGCTCGGCTCAAGCGGAGAAGGCTATGAGCTTTGCAGAAGCTTAGGTCACTCGGTGACAAGGCTCTTTCCTGCCCTTGCGCCTGTAAGAACGGATATTGAACTTGTAAAATCGCTTAAGGGACTTCGTGTGGCGGCTGACGCTACGCTTATCTCGGGCGGAAGGGTGATAGACAGGCAATCCGGAGAGGTTCAGTTTACCGACGGTGCATTGTCGGGAATCTGTATTTTCAATCTGTCGGCAAAAGCGGCAGAATATATAAACAACGGTGAAATTTCACTCGATACCGCCCCAACGCTTGGCAAAGACGAGTTATACGGGCTTATAAAAAGCACAGCCGCAATAAGAGCGTCACTGCCGTGCGAAGAGCTTCTCACGGGAATATACCACAAACGTGTAGGACAGGCAATGCTGAAAAAAGCAGGTATTCCCTTTTCTGTAACCTGCGGCGAAATATCGGATAAGGACATTTCAGTGTTATGTAATCTTGCAAAGGACAGCCGCTACCCCATAAGAAACGTATCGGACTGGAGCCTTGCACAGATAACCTGCGGCGGTATACCTGCAAGCGAGGTTTCCGACAAGCTGGAATCCCTCAAGGCAAGCGGCTTGTATCTGTGCGGTGAAATACTCAATATCCAGGGCAGATGCGGCGGATATAATCTTGACTGGGCGTGGAAAAGCGGATATACCGCAGGTATGAACGCAAGTCTTTCTTTATCGGAGTAGAAAATGATAAAATACAGCAATATCAAAATGCCGCCGGAGCATACAATAAACGACATAACGGCATTTATCGGCAAAAAGCTCAGAACATCACAGCCTGACCCGTCACGGCTGAAAATTATAAAAAAATCCGTTGACGCACGGCACAAGGATGACATACACTTTGTTTATACCGTTGCGTTTGCCTGCGAAAACGAAAACGCTGTGTTAAAGAAGAACTCGGGCAACAAGAACATTTCGCCATATAAAGAAATACCGTATTCCTTGCCTCAAAAAGCAAAGCTGTCAAAGCGTCCCGTGGTAGTCGGTTTCGGTCCTGCGGGTATGTTTGCGGCACTCTATCTTGCACAGTGCGGAGTACGTCCGATCGTTCTTGAACGTGGTCTTGATGTTGACAGTCGTAAAGAGAAAGTCAGGATATTCTGGGAAAAAGGAATACTTGATACTGAATGCAACGTTCAGTTCGGCGAGGGCGGTGCAGGCACTTTTTCAGACGGAAAGCTGAACACGGGTGTCAACAATCCGCTTTCAAAAACGGTATTTGAAGAATTTGTCCGTCACGGCGCACCCGAAGAAATCATGTATGAGGCAAAGCCGCACATTGGCACAGACAAATTATCCGAAACTGTCAAGAACATAAGAAACGATATTATATCGCTTGGCGGAGAGGTAATATTCGGAGCAAAATTCTGCGGCTATGATACCGAAAACGGCAGAATTAAAGCCATAAGCTATATAAAAAACGATACTGAAATTACCATTGAAACCGACAACGTGATTCTTGCCATAGGTCACAGCGCAAGAGATGTGTTCTATATGCTGAAAAACCGCAACGTTACTATGCAGCCCAAAAACTTCTCCGTAGGAGTAAGAATCGAGCATAAGCAATCCGACCTTGACCGCAGTATGTACGGGGAAATGAGCGGTCACCCGTCACTTCCCGCCGCCGATTATAAGCTGTCGGTTCACGACAAAAACGGCAGAGGCGTTTATACATTCTGTATGTGTCCGGGCGGAGTGGTCACTGCATCTTCCTCCGAAGAAAACACGGTAGTCACAAACGGTATGAGTTATTACGCAAGAAACGGAGAAAACGCAAACAGTGCCGTCCTTGTCGGAATAACTCCGGATGATTTTGAAAATGATGATATTATGGCAGGAATAGAATTTCAGCGCAAGATAGAAAAAGCCGCCTTTAAAGCGGCAGGGGCAAATTACAGCGCACCTGTATGCCTTGTAGGCGACTTTCTCAATAAACGCACCTCCGAAAAATTCGGCAACGTAACTCCTTCATATCCTATAGGCACAACATTTGTGCCGCCAGATGAATACCTGCCCGATTTCGTATGCGACGCTTTAAGATACGCTTTGCCGCAGTTTGCCGAGAAAATCAGCTGTTTCGGCTCTCCTGATGCGGTTATGACAGGTCCTGAAACAAGAAGCTCATCGCCTGTGAGAATAGTAAGAGATGAAACACTTTCATCGGTCAGTGTGAAAGGCTTGTATCCTTGCGGCGAAGGTGCAGGCTATGCCGGCGGTATCGTGACAGCGGCAATGGACGGACTAAAATGTGCAATGGCGGCAGTTGGCAGGAACAGCAGAAGCACCTAACTGCACAGGCTTTCCATTTCCTTTTTGAGTCTTTTTATAATACGCTTTTCAAGACGTGATATATAACTCTGGGAGATCCCGATCATATCGGCGACCTCCTTTTGTGTTTTTTCGGGGCGGTTATTAAGCCCGAAACGAAGTTCCATTATCAGCTTTTCCCTTTCGTCCAGCTTTTCCACCGCCTCAAGAAGCATTCTTTTCTCTGCCTCAGATTCTATATCCACGCTGACAGTATCATCATCCGTTCCGAGTATATCGGATAGGAGCAATTCGTTTCCGTCCCAGTCAACATTAAGAGGTTCATCTATTGAAACCTCCATTTTCTGCGGATTCGTTTTCCTCAGATACATAAGTATTTCGTTTTCTATGCACCTTGAGGCATAAGTAGCGAGCTTTATGTTTTTCTCCACGCTGAATGTGTTCACCGCCTTGATAAGCCCTATAGTACCTATGGAAATTAGATCCTCGATTCCTATACCGGTACTTTCAAATTTCTTTGCGATATAAACTACCAGCCTCAGATTATGCACAATCAACGTTTCCCTTGCGTTTTCAAAGTCCGTGTTCAGCTTTGCAAGCGTTTTTGCTTCCTCTTCCTTTGAAAGCGGAGGAGGTAAGGTTTCCGCACCGTTTATATAATCGCACTCGCATTTTCCGTTTGCCGAATTACGCAGTTTTGAAATAAGATTGCTGACAATTTCAATTATCTTGAGCATTTTACACCTCACACAAGTATTTTCGGATTGAATATCGCTTCATATTCCTGTCTTCCGCCTATCACTATACCGATAAGCGCATTGACGGGATATTTTTCTTCATTCGTTTCATCGTCAATAACAACGCTCTCCGCTTTGAACATACAGATAAGTCCACCCTTCCCCACTGTGGAAAACGGCATTATCCTGACACCCTTTATCATCTGCGTGCCTATTTCCGAAATATCGCTGTTATTTTCAATCATATCTATCGCAGGAGGTGAAACATCGGCGCACATATCACGTCTGCACACTATCACAGGCAATCCGCTGAAACAGTCAACCATTCCGTTTCCGCTGTCTGCGAGTGCCGAAAGCCTGCATTCCCTGCCGTTATTTTTTATGATAACAGTATACTTGCCATCGGTTTTTCCGTTTTTATCGAGTATATATCTTATTATTCTGACGACTCCGTAAGCCGCACAGGTAGACAGAATTATCGTCATCGTATCAACACCGAAATATACAGTGCCGTTTATAAACAGCATCTTCATAGGAGCGGCAAACAGCCACACACAAAGCATCAGCCCCGAAAAGACAAAGCTGACAAGCATCAAAAACAGCACGCTCACCGCATAAGCACGAAATCCCGTATAACCGAATGCGACAAAAGCAATCAAAGCACAAAGAAATATCTTAAGTAAAGTAAGAGTCAAAACCATTTCCTGCGGAATGAAAATACTCAGTGATGCCACCGCACCTATGCCCGCCGCAGACAGCTTTCTGTACCATACTGTTTTTCTGTGAGTAAATACTGATACGGCAAGAATCTGAAAATATGTAACATAAAGATTTATCAGAATCAGCACATCAAGATAAATAACCATTTTTATGCCCCTCGTTTATTATAGGACAAACGGAAGTAAAAAAGTGTCGGTTTGTGATACGGACATAAAAAAACAGCCTGAGTTTCCTCAGACTGTTCTGTAATTTATATCACGTTTTTTCTTAGCAGCAGCATTTCGGCATTTTCAAGCGAAATCGGATCGTTTTCATCACCGGAAATAATCCTTGCTATTTCTCTCTTTCTGCCTTCAAAATCCAGCTTTGTAATGCCCGTATAGGTGCGTTTTTCATCGCTGGTCTTTTTTATCAGAAGCTGTGTATCCGCCATTGCCGCAATCTGTGCAAGATGCGTTACACAGAGTATCTGCCTGTTTTCCGCCGCCTCGTGCAATTTTAATCCGACCTTGGCGGCGGCTCTGCCGCTTATACCCGTATCAATTTCATCAAAAATCATGGTATGCAGTTTGTCGGTTTCGGCAAGCACGTTCTTGACGGCAAGCATTATTCTTGACAGCTCACCGCCCGAAGCAATCTTGCTCATAGGCTTCAAATCTTCGCCCTTATTGACGGATATAAGCATTTCCACCTTATCCATTCCGCTGAGTGTGACTTTATCCTGTGATATATCGAACACAAGTCTTATATCCGGCATATCAAGATATGTAAGCTCCGCAGAAATCCGCTTTGCAAGATCATCCGCCGCTTTTTTTCTTCTGCTTGTAAGCTCTGTTGCAAGACGCTTTACTTTTTCGCCTGCTTCTTTTTTCTTTTCGGTAAGTTCTTCTATTATATCGTCGCCGTTATCTATTTCATAAAGTTCGTTGCGCCATTTCTCCGAATTTTCAAGTATCTGTGCAAGGTCTGTGCCGTATTTTCTTTGCAGACGCAAAATAACGCTGAGCCTTTCTTCAAGAACGCCGAGCATTCCTGCGGTATCCTCGTCTTCATCGGGAATTCTCTGCACTATTTCTTCTCTTATATCCTCAAGCTCTACCAACATATCCGATATACGCTCGGCCAGTTTATCAAGCTCCGGGATAGTGTCGCTGAGCGATGAAACGCTGTTTTTGCAATGCTCGAGCATAGAATATGCTCCGTCAGTATCATCATCTCCCGATATTGCCGTCTGTGCATTATACAGATTCTCGCTTATGTATTCGGCATTGCGAAGTTCCTCAATCTTTTGCTTTACGGTTTCTTCTTCATCTGCGGAAAAATTATACCTGTCAAGCTCCTCAAGACGTTCTCTCAGAAGCTCCGCCTTTTCAAGCGATTCGGTTTTCTTACGGCTGACTTCTTTAATTTTTCTTGATAAAGCCGAAAACTCCTTGAAAGCGGTCGCATATTCCGACAGCAACCCGCTGTTTTTGCCGTAGCTGTCGAGTATCTCACGCTGATTATCTCCGTCCATAAGCAGACGGTTATCGTGCTGTCCGTGAATATCAATAAGTTCAGACGCTATATCACGAAGTATTGCCACTGTTGTTGCTCTGCCGTTTATTCTTGCTGTGCTTTTACCGTCTGCATGAATATCACGCTGCAGCAAAAGCTCGTCATCGACAGCAAAACCATTATCGCTGAGTTTAGCTTTGACGCTTTCGGGTAAATCGTCAAAAAGGCCGGTCACAACAGCCTTTTCTGTGCCTGCTCTTACGATATCCTTGCTTACCCTTCCTCCAAGTATCGCATTTATGCCGCCGATAAGTATACTCTTACCTGCACCCGTTTCACCTGTAAACACATTCAGCTTATCGTCAAAGGCTATCGACGCCTTTTCAATCACAGCAAGATTTTCAATAGATAATTCTCTGAGCAAAACGCCGACCTCCTTATCTTAAAGCAGTTCCTTCAGGTGACGTGTCAGCATTCTTGCATCACCCTCCGTTCTTGTCAGTACAAATATCGTATCATCGCCTGCGATAGTTCCGACAACATAGGAAAGATTCATCATATCAAGACCGGCACAAGCGGCATTCGCAAGACCGCTGTGGCATTTTATTGAAACTATATTCATTGCGTAATCTATATTGACAACCGCTTCCGAAATAATATTATGAAACTTGACCGTGTGTACCTTTTCCGCTTTTGCATAGCAGTTGACACCGTTTGAAGAAACCGTTTTTTCAATATTGAGTTCGTTTATATCACGGGAAACGGTCGCCTGGGTCACATCATAGCCCTTTTGCTTCAACAGATTAAGCAACATTTCCTGCGTTTCCACTTCGTTTGAAGATATGATTCTGAGAATTTCTGCCTGTCTTTTCTTTTTCACAATATCACCCCTTGTAAGATTTTATTTGAGCGGTCTCATCAGCTTGTTGTGTACCGCTTTATAGAAACTGCTGCCGTTTATATCAATAATAGAAAGCTGCTGCTCCGAGCGTCTTATCTTTATTATTTCGCCCTCTTTGAAATCCATATCGTCATTACCGTCAATACTGAGCGAAACACCGCTGTCTTCATATGCTGAAAAACGCACCGTTATTTCCGAATCTGCTGAAAATATCATAGGTCTGCCGAAAAGCGAATGAGCGCACAACGGAGTAAATTCAATGCACTGTGCATCAGGGGATATAATAGGCCCTCCTGCCGATAAAGAATATGCCGTAGAGCCTGCCGGCGTACTGAAGATAATTCCGTCGGCTCTGATTTTTGTCACCTCGTATTCTTCTACCGAAACAATAAATTCCGGTAGCTTTGAATAACGGCATTTGCTGAACACGACATCGTTTATGGCACTGTAATTGCCTTTGCCCTCATATTCAATATCGAGCATCATTCTTCTGCTCACTGTATATTCGCCTGTTTTCAGACGTTCCAGCGTATCAAGCTCGCCGCTCTCTATAGAAGTCATGAAGCCCAGCCTGCCCGTATTTATTCCAAGCAGGAGTTTATTGCAGGCGGCGGCTTTCTGTCCCCACTTGAGAATAGTTCCGTCACCGCCTATAGTCATAAACATATCGCAGTCGGTTATAAGGCTGTCTGTTTCAGCGTATACAGCGTTATCCACCTTTATGATATTTTCGTACTGCTTTTCTATCATGGGCAGAAAGCCTATTTCATTCAGCTTAGCGCACGCATCTGCCGCCGCTTTTCTGCTCCGTTCTTTAGCGAGATTGGCACATATCATTACCTTCATGATATTTCACCTGCCTTTGTAAGTTATATGTTATAAACGTCTGAGATATATAAGATACTCGGTATTGCCGTCACCTCCGGTTATGGGCGAGGATATGACCTCTCCCCGTTCAAACCCAAGAGTTGAGGCAAACTCCGATATATCATCGCATACTTTTTTATGTACTTTGGAATCTCTTACTATTCCGTGTTTGCTGAGATGGCTTTTTCCTGCTTCAAACTGCGGCTTGATAAGCGCTACGCACTCTCCGCCGTCCTTAAGCAGTGCATAAGCCGACGGAAGAACGAGCTTCAGCGATATAAACGAAACGTCGATACCGATAAAATCCACCGCAGGTAAAGAACCTACGCAGTTTCTTATATCGGTCTTTTCCATAGAAACTACTCTGGGATCGTTTCTCAGCTTTTCATCAAGCTGATCTGTTCCGACATCGACAGAATAGACTTTTACCGCTCCGTTTTGAATCATACAATCGGTAAAACCGCCTGTTGACGCTCCTATATCTATACACACCGAGCCGTCAAGATGAAGTCTGTAGTGGGATAATGCCTTTTCAAGCTTCAATCCGCCTCTGCCGACATATTTCGGCATCTCTCCGATTATTCTGATATTATCGTTCTCATCAACCGCAAACGATGCTTTTGTACATATTCTGCCGTTGACCTCAACGCTTCCCTGCTTTATGAGCGATGCGGCAAGGCTGCGGCTTTTTACTGTGTTGTTTTCGGAAAGATAAACATCCAGTCGTTTCTGCATCTTATTCTCCTGTAATTTTTCTCATTCCGTCTGCGTCGAGCATTGCGTTATGCAGCTGTGTCGCAACATCGGCATGACGGACAAATCCGTCAACCGCCGTTATGGTAAACCTGCCTTTAAATCCGGCAAGAGCCAGAGCGGTACACAGCTTCTGAGCAATTCCGCCCTCTCTTTCGCCTTCCTCAAAGGCATATATTTCATCATAAGCAAGACAAATATTAATTATTTCATCGGCGATAGGGAAAATTTTTATTGCCTGTAAAACATCGACACCGTGAATGGTATAAGCGTAGGCGGATATTCTGCCGTATGTGAAAATCAGCTTTCTGCTTTTATTTGAAACATGCCTGAAGTCGCTGTACGCCTTCGTGCCTGAACGGTATAACTCGCACCCTCTTGGGTACCTTACGGCAACTACGCCTTTATCCTTGTAAAGAGCCTGCTCAAGACACTGTAAAAGCTCCGCCGTATCAGACGGTGAATACACGGTAACGCCGGGTACGGTCGTGAGCATCGCAACATCAAACAAGCCGTGATGCGTTTCACCGTCCTCACCGACAAAGCCTGCTCTGTCTATTCCAAGCACAATATGACGTTTCTCTATTGCACAATCGTGTATAAGCTGGTCATACGACCGCTGAAGAAATGAAGAATACACCGCAAACACAGGCAGCTTACCCTGACTTGCAAGTCCTGCCGAAAAAGTCACTGCGTGCTGCTCCGCAATACCGACATCAAAGAAACGCTCCGGAAAAGACTTGTAAAAATGCTGAAGCCCTGTTCCGTATTTCATAGCGGCTGTAACGGCATATATGCTGTTGTCTTTATCGGCAAATGAGAGCAGAGCTTTTCCGAAAGCGTCTGTAAAGCACTCACCTTTGCAATTGTTATCATCGTCTTTTTTAGGCGGCAGACCGTGATATTCTCCCGAATTATCCTCTGCGGGAGCATAGCCTTTACCTTTTTTTGTATAAATATGAACAAGGCACGGACGCTGCATCATCTTTGCAACCATAAGTGCCTCTGTCAGCTCATCAAGATTATGACCGTCTATCGGTCCCAAATATTTAAAGCCTAAATCTTCAAACAGGTTTGAATGATAAATCGCATATTTCAGCAGCTGCTTAGTGCCTTTTACCGCTTTTCCGATGCCTTTTCCTATTATCGGTGTTTTATCAAGAACATTCTTTACGGAATTCTTTGTGCTGTAATATTTTCTTGTAGAACGTATCTGTGCCAGATACAAAGCGAGCGCACCGGTATTTTTGGAAATTGACATCTCGTTATCATTCAACACCACTATCAGATTACAACGACTTTTTCCGGCATTGTTAAGGCCTTCGTAAGCCTCTCCGCCGGTTAATGCGCCGTCGCCGATAACAGCAACAACGCTGTGATCGTCGCCGTCTGACCTCATGGCCTCGGCAATACCGAGTGCCGCAGAAATAGAAATACTGCTGTGACCGCCGATAAAAGCGTCATGCTCGGATTCTTCCGCCTTCGGAAATCCGGAAATACCGCCCTCACAGCGCAGAGTATTCATTTTTCCCGCTCTGCCCGTAATTATCTTATGTGTATAGGACTGATGTCCTACATCAAAAACAAATTTATCCTTCGGAGAGTCAAACACGGTGTGCATTGCCACTGTTAGTTCAACTGTACCGAGGTTTGACGCAAGATGACCGCCGTTTACCGTTACCGTTTTCACAAGTAACTGTCTTATCTCCGAACACAGCTTTTTTCTTTGTTCGGGAGTAAGCGATTTCAAATACTCGGCGGACATATCGTTTTTCAGTATCAAATTGTATCTCCCGATATTATTCTATCAGCCGACCACCTGTATCGGTACAGCCATAGCTATAAGTATTCCGAGTAATGCGCCGCAGAGCACCTCAAGCGGCGTATGTCCGAGAAATTCCTTCAGTTCGTGTATTTCTTCAGGCTTCTTTTCCTCAATCTCGTCAACCTTATCGTCGAACTTGTCCATAAATTCCTCGTCAAGCTCGTTGACGACACGCCTCAGACGATTGATCTCCTTAGCCTGAAGTCCTGCAGATCGTCTTACGCCCATAGCATCATACATTACCACCATGGCAAGTATCATAGCAAGTGCAAACTCCGGCGAGCATATTCCGCAGACTCTGCAAGTGGTTATTGCTGTCGCACATACAGTAGCCGAATGTGCTGACGGCATACCGCCCGCACCCGTAAGGCGCTCCGCTTTAAATTTCTTCGTCTTTATGAAATGTATCAACGTTTTTAAAATCTGTGCAGTACCCCAGCTGATAAGTGCAATCAGCAGGATAACATTGATCTGATCAGTTCTCATTTATGTCTGACCCTCCGGGGTTATATTCCACTGTCAATTTTTTCTGTTTAAAAGCAAATCGGTAAGCCGGCACAAAAACTCGTTGTTTTCAAATGCCGAAAGTGCGTTTTCAGCCCCTTCGGTATATTTTTTTGCAAGCTCCCTTGCTTTATCAAGTCCTAAAAGAGTAACGCTTGTAGTCTTTTCCTGCTGTGCGTCACTGCCTATAGGCTTACCGAGTTCTTCCACTGTAGATGTAACGTCAAGAATATCGTCCACAATCTGAAAAGCAAGTCCGACATCGTGCGCATAGGCTCTTGCCGCCGCTATTTTTTCCTCATCTGCGCCTGCCGCTATACATCCCATAACAGAAGCCGCAGTAAGAAGCTCGGAGGTCTTCATTTCGTACATTGACAGCAATCCGTCAAGCGTGTCGAATTTTCCGTCTGTGTCTATCGTCTGCCCCTCTATCATGCCGAGCGTCCTGTCATACAGTTCTTTTATCATCGCCGTCTTTTTTTCGGCAGGTAAGTCGCTGTCGCAGATATATTTACCTGCATAGGCAGATAATGCGTCACCTGCCAGCAGTGCCACAGCCTCGCCGTGTGCCTTATGACAGCTCGGTCTGCCTCTTCTCATATCGTCGTCGTCCATACAAGGAAGATCGTCGTGAATAAGCGAGAATGTATGGATCATCTCAACGGCAACAGCAGCAGGCACGGCATCGTTTATATCTCCGCCGCATACCCTGCACATTTCAAAAGCAAGCACGGGTCTTATGCGTTTACCGCCTGCCTCAAGGCTGTATGAAGCCGCATCATAAAGAGCCTTGTATTTTGCACCGTTATCGCAGAATGAATCACATACCGTTCTAAGCTGCTTCTCAAAAATCGCACGGTATTCCCTGAACACAGCGTCAAATCCGCCGTCGGTTACAGGAAAGGTGTACTTCTCTGCTGTCATTTTAAACCTCTTCCAGTTTCTGTACCGTCAGCTTTGCTTCATCAATATACTTACGGCAAAAAGCTATAAGCTCGACCGCTTCTTTATAACACTTCATCGAATTGTCAAGTGTTATATCCGGCTGTTCCATCTGCACTGAAATTTCATCAAGTCTTTTCATGGCTGTTTCAAAGCTCATCTAAAACACTCCTTATTATTTTCGTGTATTTCCTTTATCTGTGCTGTAGCCGTACCGTCCGCAAATAATATCTCAACGGTATCGTTTTGTTCGATATCACCGATACTGTTTACGGCGCTGTTGTTTTTGGTTACTGCACTGTATCCACGTTTCAATACGTTTATCGGGCTTAACGCCTCTATCTTGTCCGAATAATTGTCAAGCAACACGCTGTTTTTTGTAATAACTGCGTCGGTTGCCGTTCTGATTTTACCGCTTATAAGCACAAGTTCCCTTTCGGATCTTTCTATTCTTTGTCCGGGGCTGTAAGCTGAAATGTGCCTTTGTATACTGTCTATAAGTTGTTCGTAGCTGTCTGTCTTTGAATGGATAATATCGCTGAGCCTGTCGTAAACAAGCTCGATATGCTCCGAAAGATCGTCGCAGGTAACCGCAGTAGCTATCTCAGCCGCCGCAGACGGTGTTGGCGCTCTTAAATCCGCTACGAAATCGGAAATGGTAAAATCCGTTTCGTGTCCTACAGCGGAAATTGTCGGAATCTCGCTGTTGTACAGTGCCTTCGCATATCCGACATCGTTAAAGCACGACAAGTCCTCTGCCGAGCCTCCGCCCCTGCCGATAATGATAAGATCCGAGCCTGTACTCTGAGCCAGAGCCAACGCTTTGATAAGGGTTGACGGTGCGTATGCTCCCTGTACCGTTACGGGAATAAAAACCACTTCCAGTATAGGTCTTCGTCTTGCAATGATATTCAGCATATCCTGAAGTGCCGCACCCTTTTCAGCGGTTATAAGGCAAACCTTTTTCGGCTGTTTCGGTATGGGACGCTTTTTATTGAAATATCCGCCTGCCTCAAGTTCACGCTTTGCCTGTTCATACGCAAGAGCAAGCTCACCCTGTCCCCTTTCGATCATATCAGTGACATAAATCTGATTAGCTCCGTCACGCTCATAAACATTCACGCTTCCGTGAACGATTACGCTCTGACCGCTGTACGGAGTGAAATCAAGACTGCGGGCATTACCTGCAAACATAACGCATTTTATTGAAGCCGTTTCGTCCTTCAGCGTGAAATACATATGTCCTGACGCTTTATGCAGGGTAAAATTCGAAATCTCGCCCGAAACATATAAATCGTTCAGAGCCTTATCGCCCTTTACTATCATCGAAAGCCGTCTTGTCACCTGAGAAACCGTTACGGTAAAAAAATCAGGCATCAGGCTGTTCCTTTGTCGGATTGTCCTTATAATATGAATTGAGAACGCCGTTTATAAAGCGTACATCTGTCTTGTCGGCATATTCCTTTGCAAATTCTATTGCCTCGTTTATGGCCACCTTATCGGGTACGGACGGGCAGTATTTCATTTCATACAGTGCTATTTTCATAATAGCAAGGTTTATGTACGAAATTCTGTCGAGCTTTCTTGAGGGTGAATAGCTTTCGATGATGCCGTTCAGCTCATCTTCATGCTCTGCAACACCCTTCACCAGCTTCACAGACTGGGAATTGTATTCCATCTCAAAGGACTCTTTGCAGTCCTCCAGTATCTCGTCAAGCGTTTCGGGGTTAAGTTTCATCTGAAAGAGAATGAGCAAAGCCGCTTCTCTCATTTCGTGACGTGTAAGTTTTCTTTCTGTCATTTAATCTGTTTCCTTTATTTAATCAGCTGATTTTGAAAGCATAATATCAGCAATTTTAACATTTACCTTAGATACGGATATGCCTGCCATATTCTGTATAGCAGACTTTACGCTCTCCTGTACTGAACGTGCTACATTCTCCGCCTTAAAGCCCTGCAACACAACAATGCTTACTGTAACCTCGACAGCATCGTTTTTCAGTACTGCCTTAACCGGTGACTGAGGCATAATTTTTCCCGTAAACTGAGCCATATTCTTGTCGCAGATAACAAGATGCTCGCCCTCAGACGCAACGCCTCTTATTTCGGTTGCCGCAACCTCTGCGATTTTTGTAAGCACATCATTTGATATTCTCAGACTTGCGCCTGTATTATTAACTTTTTTATTCATAGATTAACTGCCTTTCCCGCAGGCAAATATGCACTGCGTAACCGTAAATAACAGTATCCGTGCCAAAGGGCACACTTAACTACTATAATGCTATTATATACATTATACACCAGACACGAGAAAAATACAAGTGCATAAGCTATATTTTATTCATCTCTTCAACGCACTTTACACTTCTTCTATAATCGAATTGTCGCCGGTCAGCAGACGTAAAGCAGTGACTGCCATAATCTCGTACAGGCTCTCGGCACCGTTTCTCTTTACGGGTATTTCAAACGGCTGTATTTCATCGCCGTCAAGCGTGGTTACCGTCCTGCCGAATGAAACCGATATTTCTTCATCGGTAATACTTGTATATGAAACCGTATCCATTATAAGATTTCCGCACGTTATCACATTACACGTCAGATATGACAAAGTATTCATCTGTTCTTTGTTGAGAGCGTTTGCTATTATTACCGCCGTGTCGGGTATAAGTCTTGGAATAGCCGCAGTATTTTCACCCATTACAACAATGCAATCATCCGTTACAAGTCCATGCAGAGAATCGGTACGCCACAAGTTTACAGCATTGCCCTCCCCCGACAGATACATTGAATTCATATTATAAAACCGTACCGAAAATGAACGTGAAAGTGTTTCCGCTATAAGCAGGGACAGTGATTCCTCACTGTCAATTACAATTATATCCGTCATAAAGTCCTCCGTACTATATCAATATAATTTACAGTAAGGCGTATTATATGCAAAAAAATCCGCCCTGACAAAATACGTCAGAGCGGCCCCGGAATTCCGGAAAAATTCTCCTCTTAATTACATTAAACAATAATGATAATTGCTTATCTGCATTCAACGATGAACTTCATCGCAGTGCGTTCTTCACCGTCAATGCTGACAGTTGTGAAAGCGGGAATGCAAACAAGATCCACGCCGGATAAAGCCATATAGCTTCTGGATATTGCAATAGCTTTTACTGCCTGATTAGAAGCACCTGCGCCTACAGCCTGAACTTCAACTTCGCCGTTTTCACGAATAACTGCTGCTATAGCGCCTGCAACCGACTTTGGAACGGATTTTGCTGAAACTTTTACTACTTCCATTTTAAACCTCCCGGTAATTTATTCAGTATCTGATTCTCTTGATAGAGGTACAGATACCGCTTTTTTCATCAACAGATACGACAACGCCGCAAATAAAATAGTCGCCGTCTGCGTATTCATATCTCTGCGGATAGCCTGTCATCATATTGCTGATAATAATCTCTTTTTTGATTCCCAGTACGGAATCTGTTACACCTGTCATTCCGACATCGGTGATGTAACCTGTATGACCGCCAAGAATCTCTTCATCGGCTGTCTGGACGTGAGTATGAGTACCAAGCACCGCCGATACTCTGCCCGTCAGATAGTGTCCGAGCGCTCTTTTCTCAGATGTTGCCTCAGCGTGAAAATCAACGATAATCACCTTTGACTTCACTTCACTCAGAATCCTGTCGATGCAGTGGAACGGATTTTCAAGGTTCTGCATGAAAACCACACCCATAAGATTAATGACGCATACGGAATATCTCCCGTGGTCAAGAATCGTATATCCTTTACCGACAACATCATCCGGAAAATTCGCAGGGCGGATAACAAAATCCGACGTTTCGTAAAAAGCGTCCATCTCTTTTCTGCGGAAACAATGATTGCCGGTAGTAATAACATCGGCTCCGCTTTCTAAAAGGTATTTTGCAGTAACGGGCGTAATGCCGTTACCGTCAGCAGAATTTTCGCCATTCACGATAACGGTATCAATATTATACTCTTTTTTGAGCAGCGGTAATTTTTCTCTGAGATTAGCGCAGGATTTCTGTCCTACAACATCCCCGATAAAAAGTATATTCAATAAAACACGTCCTACAGTATTGTTATCGTATTTGTTATCTTTCGATTATCTGCTCTCTGTCAGGGCCTACACCTACCATAGAGATGTGGCAATCGCAGAGTTCTTCAAGTCTTTCGATGTACTTCTTGCACGCCTCGGGCAGTTCATCAAAGCTGCGGCAGGAAGATATATCATCGTCAAAGCCCTTGAGAGTTTCATATACGGGTACACAATCGGCAAGCTCTTCAAGCGTTGCGGGGAAATTCTCAATAACAGTGCCGTCGGGCTTCTTATAAGCAACGCACACCTTTAAATCACCAATGCCGCCGAGCGTATCCAGCTTGTTTATAGCAAGTGAAGAAAGTCCGTTTACTCTTACGGAATGACGTACAATAACAGCGTCAAACCAACCTGTTCTTCTGGGTCTGCCTGTCGTAGTACCGAACTCACCGCCCTTGTTTCTGATTGTTTCGCCTGTCTCATCATTAAGCTCTGTCGGGAAAGGACCCTTACCTACTCTTGTTGTATAAGCCTTTGCAACACCTATGATGTTTGAAATAATCATAGGTCCTACGCCTGTACCTACACAAACACCTGCGGAAAGCGGATGAGAAGAAGTAACATAAGGATAAGTACCGAAATCGATGTCAAGCAGTGTTGCCTGTGCGCCCTCGAACATTATCGTCTTGTTTGCCTTTGCAGCCTCGTATACGATTACCGATACATCGTCAACATACTTTGCAAGACGCTTGCCGTATTCGGTATATTCCTTTATGATAGCTTCAATATCGTGAGGCTCGCCGCCGTAAACTTCTGTGATTATCTTATTCTTGAGCTTACCTGTCATTCTTACCTTTTCTGCAAAAACTTCGGGATGAACAAGATCATAGACACGGATACCGCAACGCTCGTATTTATCCATATAGCAAGGACCTATACCACGCTTTGTAGTGCCTATATCGGAGTTTCCTCTGAATTTTTCTGAAAGTCCGTCAAGAGTAATGTGCCACGGCATAACAACGTGCGCTCTGGGATCTATCTTGAGGTTGTCGAAAGAAATGCCTCTTGGTGAAAGGTTATCAATCTCGGATAAAAGATCCTTAGGATCAAGCACTACACCTGCGCCTATAAGGCAGAGCGTATTTTTATAAAGAATGCCTGAAGGGATCAGATGGAGTTTGTAAGTCTGACCGTCATTTACTACAGTATGTCCTGCATTGTTACCGCCCTGTGAACGAACGACCACATCGGCTCTGGAAGCGATAATATCAATAATCTTACCCTTTCCTTCGTCGCCCCACTGAGTTCCTACAACTATATTTGCTGGCATTGGAAGTCCCCATTTCTTTTAATTAAATTAGTATCATATCCGCAAAGGAAACCTGTCCTTTCGCATAGTACATTGTTATTATATCAAAGACCGTCGCAAATTGCAAGTATTTTTTGTTTCTTTTGCAGAAAGTATATTAAAAATGCGGCAATTTTAACTTGCCGCATTTTTAAACACAGGTATATCAATATGATGATACGCCGCTTCTTGTTACATATTCCTTTATTCCGTCAACAATAGCCTGTGCTATACCGTCCTGGTCGGTCGAATTTGCAAGAGCCATCGCATCTTCATAGTTGCTGACAAATCCCATTTCTATAAGTACCGACGGGAAATCCTGCTGTTTTGTTGTCCACATATAGCTGTACTGCGCTCCTCTGTTGCAGTTTGCTCCATCGGAATAAACATTATTGCTGAAATATGACGAAACGTGCCTTGTGAGCGACTCGGCGAGCGGCTGAGAGTACGATGTGTAATAATAGCACTCTGTTCCTCTCGGGCTTTCCGAACCGGCCTTGTTTGAATGAATGGCTATGTATAAATCACAGCCGTAATCACGGGCATAATAAGGTCTGCGTTTTGTATCGTAGAATTCGCTTTCGGTCTTGAGCCTTACAACGTTTACGCCCAGAGCCTTGAGCTTTGATTCAACCAGCTTTGCAACCGCAAGGTTTGCGCCTGCTTCTTCAATATGTCCTATCGCACCGGGATCGTCATAGCCGTACTCGGTCACGCCGTGACCGGGATCTATTACTATAGTCATATTACTGATGTCGTTTGTAAGTATCTCAAACTTGAACAGCAGATTGCCTTCGCTGTCGTATGTGGCGCTGTTTCCGGCATAAACTCCCGGCTGTCTTAATTTAAGCACGAGCCGGAACTTCATAACGCCGTCAACGTCTACCTGCTGCCACTCACCCGCACTGAACACTGTACAGTTGTCAAAATCGGGAAGTGCAGTAACCGAGGTTATATTATCAAACGTGATGTTGATATGAGTAGCCGTGAAATCATCAAGGTTGAACTCGCCGTCATAACCGGAATAATAGTCGTTTCCGATAGGGGTAACAGTAAATGACGAGCGATCCTCCAGCGCCATCTGTATGAACGAATCTCCGCCCATGTTTCCTATTGCATTGACAACAAGAGGATTTTCACCCATTCCGACACCGCTTGTAAGGTCGGCATCTTCCTTAAGGAATCGCTTGCCCGATGTTGTGACATAATATTCGTCCCATTCGCTCTTATAATAGTCGAGTGTGCCTTCGGGAAGCTGACCAACGTTCGGAGGATTGACAGAATCGGTATTTGCGCCGTCATAGATATAAGCAAAGTTCTTGTTCAGCTTTACATAAGTAACGCTTGTATCCTCCGAAACGGCGGCAGACAGTCGTCCGACTATCTCTCCCGTACCGAAAGAGCTTTGATCTGTCGGGATCTTGTCGATTATCTCTATATTCTTATCGGGCAGCTTTACTGCGTTTACAATGACCTCGGCACCTATATATGTTCTTGAATATCCTGCATATGAAGCGGAAATTTCAACATTTCCGAGATACTGTTCCTCATCGACTATGCCCTCTGGAACGACAATTTTTCCTGTAAATGCCGCATACGATGAGTTAATGTCAACAACATCCGATTTTGCGTTTTCGGTAAGCTCGATTGTAGTGCCGCCGAGCGTAGCTGTAGCATAAGAGCCTTTATAGGCGACCGCAAGCACAGATACCGCCATTCCTCCGTCAACCTTAAGTGTCTTGCCCTCCGCTACGGAGCTTCCTATAGATTTAAGAACGTTGATTGTACGTTCGATGTTATAATATATGGTTTTGCCTTTGTGTGTTATAACGAAAGTGTTCATTCCGACTTCAAGCTGTTTTTCAAAGTAGAAGTTTCCCGCCTCGTTAAGCGATAATTTTTCACCGTCAAAATATACGTCAAAATTCTCGTCAAACGTACCCATGAACGCTACCGATGTATCATCCGTCGAATAATTCGTGTAATACGGCGATGTCATTTCAAGGTCTTCAAAAAGGCTGTCAACATTTATCTGTTCATTGAAATACTTCGTGAGCGTATCTGTTGTTCCCATCGGGTTTTCCTCAAGAGATTTCTCCGAATAGAACACGCTTCCCGAATAATTATCAAGCTCATCGGCTTTTGCAAGCTGTTTGAGAAGCTGATCCTCAACACCCCAGCCGTCTTCGTCTGTTCCTATTTTCTCATTATGATGAACAATATAGAACGGTATCTTCGCAGATTTAGCAACATCGCTCCACCAGGAACAAACGTTCTCAAATCCGACAGTTTCATTGTCAAGCGAACCGGACGCATTGACTACAATAAAATCCGTAAGACCCTTTTCTACAAAAGACTTGGTATCGGCATAGCCGTTATAGAAAGCAGTATACTTTGCAGATGTATCACTGCCCTTTTTATTCTTCGAAGCGTTTGCCCAGACATCCTTTGCGTCAATGCCGACCGCTATGGAATTGTCCGACAGACGAATAACACCGCTCACGGTTGAGAACTTATATTCAACCGTATCATAAAGCCAGTTCTTATAGCCTATGCCCGAGCCGTTCTTCATATATTCTTCATAAGCGCTGTTATTGTTCGCACCGTAAAATCCAGTAAGTATTATGCCGTTACATCTGTATTTGAGTGCAAATTTATGAGCCTCGCTCACAAGATAATCATAGCAGTCCTCGCCATCGGGGCAGGCTGCCATCGTTTTGTTTATGTCAAAATAGACATATCTCTGCATTCCCTTTTTAGTAGCAGCCTCAAGAGCCTTTTCAAGCCTGTCACCACTCTTGTTCATATTTGTGGTATAATATGTACCGTCTTTTCCGTAAGGATTGATATACACTCCGTTCATACCGTAAGCAATGAGGGTATCCAGCTTTTTCGAAAAATTCTCACCGAACTTCTCAGCCGCAAAATCCCCTAAATTTATCACCGTTGCTTTAAGCTCGTTCGATAAAGTCAGCTTAGGCTCGGCTATCTGCGGAGTTGTCTGTTTTGACTGCTCGGCCGATCCTGACGATGCGGATGTGTTTTCACTTGTGTTTTCCTCAGCAACGGCAGTCAGCTGTGACAAAAGCATAAAAGCCGACAGCACTCCTGCCATTATTCTGATAAATTTATTTCTCATCTTCTGCTCTTCCTTCCGATTATTACGGCACTTACTGCGTAAGAAGCGGCTTGAATGCCGCTATTTCCTTATTAACAGCTGTTTTAACATTGCTGTCAGGCTCAAAAATGAACTGATAGCTGTAAAGAATAACGCCGCCGTAATTCGACGTTTTCTGTGATTTTAAAATCTGCCTTTTTATTATTTCTTTATCATTTTGCCATTCGTATCTTCCGCTTCCTGCCCATTCGTCCTCAGTGCCTATCTTGTACACCGCAAGACCGGGTATAAGCGATTTTCCGGTACCGGCGAGCATTTTATCCCACTGCTCGACCACGTGTTCAAACGGCTGACCGCCGTTATCAAAACCGTAATATATCTGAGGTGCCATATAATCAACATAGCCGTCCTCTTTTGACCATTTCTCTACATCTGCATAAAGCTGTGTTTCATTGTTTGTAACATTTCCCTGTGCGCTGACCCCGAACAATGCGGTAGGATTGTGCGACTTCACAGCCTTATACATATCCCCCACCATACGGCTGCAATTATCAAGCCTGAACTGTGACAGACTGCTATATGATGAAGCGTTGAACACAATGCTGTCAAAATACGCTTCCGTTGTGGGATAGAAATAATCGTCTATATGTACGCCGTCTACATCATATTTTGAAACAAGCTCCGCCGCTCCGTTTGCGATAAGGTCTGTTACCTCCTTATAGGCGGGATTGAGCCACCAGTAAGATTTGACCTTGACTATATAGTCGCCGTCCTTCGTGTCATACCATTGACCCGTTTTATACGTTGTACTTACATCAGGTGCATCATCTTCGTAATAACAGCGTAAAGGATTGACCCACGCCTGAAAAGAAATACCTCTTGCGTGTGCCTCGTCTATCATAACCTTGAGCGGATCATAGCCGGGATCTTTTCCGATATATCCCGTGCAGTACTTTGACCACGGAAAATAGTCGGATTTATATATTGCGTCACCGAAGGGACGGACATGAACATAGACTGTATTGATGCCCAGTGAAAGACAATTATCGTAATACTCGCCAATACCGCTTCTGAGCTGTGACTCGCTTTTTCCGGTAAGAATCGGGTACAATTCGGAATACCATATCCATACGCCCTTCACCTCGTTATAATTCAGTGCCGTATAGCTGTTTACAGGCAGATTATCGGTGGCGGCAGGAACATTATCATTCTTTTTTGATGTTACAGTCACATCTTTTTTTGTTGTAGCAGCCGATGTCACAGTTTCCACAGGCGGAATCTCCTCATCGGGAACGGGCGGTTCGTCATAAGACGTATCGACAGACGGCTCATCGGAGGATGAATTTTCCTTCGGTAAGGTTTCTGTTTTCTTTTTTGTAGTTGCGGTCGTAGTATGCGAGCCTGTCTGTTCGGGTATGCTGAGTGCGGGCTTTACCTTGCTTTCCGTCAACGGAATACCGCTTATTATATTTCCGCCGGTTGTATCCTGCGGTTCGTTATCAAATACCAACGCTTTGCCGCATCCGCCGGAAAACACCATTGCGGCTGCGGTGAGCAGTATTATACCTGTTTTCTTTTTTACGGACATATATCTTCCTCGGATCTTTCGTTAATGTTGTTCAGCACGCAGTAAATACGCCTCGTAAAAGTTCCCGTCAATACGGGATACACAGTAAATTATACAATATCCCTACTGTCGAAGTCAACCGAAACGGGTTTATTTTCTCAAATTTCATAAAATCGGATCGCTCAGAAACGAATTTCTATAAATCCTCTAATAAACTCCTTTGTTGCTTGTGCAACATCCACAAATAATTTTTTGCAATTTCACGCACTCCTTCTTTCATAAACGGTTGCAAATTCTTGACTTTTACTTTAATATAATGTATAATTAACTGTAATCTTTTTTTCAGGAGGACAAAAATGGGAAACAACGAAAGCAAGGGACTTACCCTTACCGAAAAAATCATCAAGAACCACATAATTGACGGCGAGATGATAAAAGGCACTGAAATAGGTCTGCGTATCGACCAGACTCTGACACAGGACGCTACCGGTACAATGGCTTATCTTCAGTTTGAAGCTATGGGTATCGACAGAGTAAAAACCGAGCGTTCACTCGCTTATATCGACCACAACACACTCCAGTCAGGCTTTGAAAATGCCGATGACCACAGATACATAGGCAGTGTTGCAAAGAAACACGGAATCTATTTCTCACGTCCCGGTAACGGCATCTGCCACCAGGTACACCTTGAGCGTTTCGGCAAGCCCGGCAAGACACTTATCGGCTCTGACAGCCATACTCCCACAGGCGGCGGTATAGGTATGCTCGCTATGGGTGCAGGCGGTCTTGACGTTGCGGTAGCAATGGGCGGCGGCGCATATTACATAACAATGCCCAAGGTCGTAAAGGTAAACCTCACAGGAAAACTGAACGACTGGGTTTCCGCAAAGGACGTAATTTTAAAGGTACTTCAGATAATGTCCGTAAAGGGCGGCGTAGGCAAGGTTATCGAATACTGCGGTGAAGGCGTTAAGAGCCTCAGCGTTCCCGAACGTGCAACTATCACGAACATGGGTGCGGAGCTTGGCGCTACAACATCTATATTTCCCTCCGATGAAACAACTCTTGCTTTCTTAAAGGCACAGGATCGTGAAGAAGACTTCGTTGCTCTCAGCGCAGATCCCGACGCCGTATACGATGAAGAAATCAACATCGATCTCTCCGAGCTTGTTCCTATGGCAGCTTGTCCTCACAGCCCCGACAATGTAAAAACCGTAAAAGAAATCGGTGCAATCAAGATAGATCAGGTATGTATCGGATCATGTACCAACTCTTCATTACAGGATATGCTCAAGGTTGCTCATATATTAAAAGGCAAGACGGTACATCCCGATGTAAGCCTTTCAATAGCTCCCGGCTCAAAGCAGGTATTCAATATGCTTGCAGACTGTGGTGCGTTATCAATTCTTATCGGTGCAGGTGCAAGAATACTTGAAAGTGCCTGCGGTCCGTGCATAGGTATGGGTCAGTCGCCCAACTCAAAGGGAATCTCTCTGCGTACCTTCAACAGAAACTTCTTAGGCAGAAGCGGAACAAAGGACGGTCAGATCTATCTCGTATCTCCCGAAACAGCCGCAATCTCGGCACTCACAGGCGTATTCACAGATCCCAGACTTGCAGGAGATATGCCTCCCTATGTAATGCCCGAAAAGTTCCTTATAAACGACAATATGGTAGTTCCTCCCGCTTCACCTGAGGAAGCTCCAAATGTAGAAGTTCTCAGAGGACCGAACATAAAGCCCTTCCCCGTAAACGTTCCTCTGGCGGAAGATATAAAGGCAGAGGTTTCACTCAAGGTCGGCGACAACATCACCACAGACCATATTATGCCTGCAGGTGCAAAGATATTACCTCTGCGTTCAAACATCCCTGCAATTTCGGAATACTGCTTTACAGTATGCGATGAAACATTCCCGACAAGAGCAAAGGAGCTTGGCAAGAGCATTATCGTCGGCGGTGCAAACTACGGTCAGGGTTCTTCAAGAGAACACGCCGCACTTGCTCCTCTTTATCTCGGCGTAAAAGCTATAATCTGCAAATCGTTTGCCCGTATCCACAGACAGAACCTTATCAACAACGGTATTCTTCCTCTGTGTTTTGTAGATGAGGCTGATTATGACAAGATTGACCGTGACGATGTTCTTGAGCTTCCCGGCATAAGAAACGCTATAGAAAACGGTACTGAGATAACCGTCAAGAATATAACAAAGGGTACAGAATACAAGGTTACCTGCGAATTATCCGAGCGTGGCAAGGGTATGATGCTCGCAGGCGGTCTGCTTAACTACACAAAGCACAACAAGTAATATCGAAAGGAACAGCTATAATGGCAAAGATTCAGATGACCACCCCCATCGTTGAGATGGACGGCGACGAAATGACCAGAATTATCTGGAAGATGATCAAGGATATACTTATCTGCCCGTATGTTGACTTAAAGACAGATTATTACGATCTCGGTCTTGTTCACAGAAACGAAACAAACGACCAGGTAACGATTGATTCCGCAAACGCTACAAAGAAATACGGTGTAGCGGTAAAGTGTGCTACAATCACTCCCAACGCACAGAGAATGACAGAATACAACTTAAAGGAAATGTGGAAGTCGCCTAACGGCACTATCCGTGCTATCCTTGACGGTACCGTATTCAGAGCCCCCATTATCGTAAAGGGTATCACTCCTCTGCTGCCCGGCTGGAAAAAGCCGATAACCATTGCACGTCACGCTTACGGCGATGTTTACAAAAATTCCGAGATGAAGGTTGCCGACGGCAGTACAGCAGAGCTTGTTGTGACAGATAAGGACGGAAACGAAACAAGACAGCTTATCCACAAGTTCAGCGGTTCTGACGGCATCATTCAGGGACTTCACAACATAAATGCAAGTATCGCCAGCTTTGCAAGAGCCTGCTTCAACTTTGCACTCGACACAAAGCAGGATCTCTGGTTTGCGACCAAGGATACTATTTCCAAGAAGTATGACCATACATTCAAGGATATTTTCCAGGAAATATTCGATAATGAATACAAGGAAAAGTTTGATGCCGCAGGTATCACATACTTCTATACACTGATTGATGACGCTGTAGCAAGAGTTGTACGTTCTGAGGGCGGATATATCTGGGCTTGCAAGAATTATGACGGCGATGTAATGTCCGATATGGTGGCAACAGCTTTCGGAAGCCTCGGTATGATGACATCCGTACTTGTTTCTCCCACAGGCGTTTACGAGTATGAAGCCGCACACGGCACAGTAACACGTCACTACTACAAGCACTTAAAGGGTGAGGAAACCTCAACCAACTCGGTAGCTACCCTGTTTGCGTGGACGGGCGCATTAAGAAAACGTGGCGAGCTCGATGGCAACAAGGAGCTTTCCGACTTTGCGGATAAGCTCGAAAAGGCTACTATAAAGACGATTGAAGACGGTGTTATGACCGGTGACCTCTATGTACTTTCAAACCTCGACAACAAGAGAAAGGTAAACACAGAGGACTTCCTGCTTGAAATCAACAACAGACTTAAAGCAACACTCTGATCTCAATAAAAACTGTAAGGAGGCAGTATCTTGTCGAAAAGCATTAATATATCAAATTCAGTAATACGCAGACTTCCCCGCTACTACCGCTTTCTCGGCGAGTTGGAGGATCAGCAGATCTCTAAGATTTCTTCAAGAGAATTATCGGAGAGAATGCACCTTACCGCATCACAGATAAGACAGGATCTCAATTGCTTCGGCGGCTTCGGGCAACAGGGCTACGGCTACAATGTTTCGGAACTCCGTAAAGAAATAGGACGTATTCTCGGCGTTGACAAGCACAGAAAAACGATTCTTATCGGTGCGGGTAATCTCGGCAATGCGCTTGCCGTTCACATTAATTTTGAAAAAAGCGGATGCAGTCTTATCGGTATATTCGACTCCAACAAGAAAATAGTCGGAAATCCTCTCGGAAAGCTGACAATAACCGATATTGACGATCTTGAAAAGTTCTGCCGTGAAAATAAGCCGGAGGTTGCTGTTCTTTGTATACCGAAATCGGTTACAAAGGAGATAGTCGACCGCCTTACAGAGCTTGGTGTGAGATCGTTCTGGAACTTCTCACACTACGACATTAACGTTGAGCATAAAAACATAATCGTTGAAAACGTTCATCTGGGCGACAGCCTGCTGACGCTTTCATACGGTGTCAACAACAATCTTGACAATGACAAATAAAATCTTACCGGGGAATTTATTTCCTCGGTATTTTTTTGCAATCTTCACAATTAATTTGAATATTACAATAGACAAACAGCTTTGTTTGTGGTAAAATAAAATATGTATAGATATAGAACAACCGCAAAAGGAAGGTAGCAAATATGAACGACCCCGAAATTCTGATGGACGTACACAATCACTCAAATCTGTCGCCCGACGGCAGTAACGATCCGGAAGAAATGGTCAGACGAGCGACAGAGCTTGGTATCAGATATTACTCGCTCACAGATCACCTTGAAATAAATAAATTCTATGATGAGGAATATCTCTATGAAGAACCTGTAAAACGAGCGTCGGAGATCTCTCCCGCCCTTATTAAAAAGTATGCGGATAAGATAAATATGGCATACGGTGTTGAGCTGGGTCAGCCTTTACAGGATATGGAGCTTACAAAAAGGATGCTGTCAAGCTATGATTATGACTTTATAATCGGCTCGCTCCATATGTGCAACGGCTGGGAGGATTTTTATCTGCTTGATTATAACGAGGTACAGCCCGAAATGATAATGAAGCTGTACTTTGAGGAAATGCTTGAAATGGCTCGGTGGGGCGAATTTGACGTACTGGGTCACCTGACATACCCTCTGCGTTATATTGTGGGCGAATCGGAGCTTTACATAGATATGAGCAAGTACCTTCCGATAATCAAGGAGATATTCTCTACTCTTATAAAAAACGATATAGGTATCGAGATAAATTCAAGCGGACTCAGGCAAAAGATAGGTCTTACGCTGCCTGACGAATACTATGTAAGACTTTATAAAGAGCTTGGCGGTAAAATACTTACTGTCGGCTCGGACGCACATTGCACGCAAGACCTCGGAAAAGGTATTCCGGAGGCTATAGAACTCGCAAGAAATGTGGGCTTTACAGAACTTGCATTTTTCAAGAAACGTAATCCCACATTTATAAGCATAAAATAATTCGGAGGATAAGATTATGACAAAGAAAGAAAAGCTTGTTGACCTTTTAAGACAGGACGCCAGACTTTCAAACGAACAGTTGGCGGCGATGCTTGATACCTCGGCTGATGATGTGGCGGCGATGATAGCGGAACTTGAAAAGAGCGGAATGATAATCGGCTATACCGCAATCATCAACGAAGAAGAATTCGACAGAAACTCCGTCTGCGCCTTTATTGAAGTCAGAGTTTCCCCCGAAATACAGTGCGGTTATGATGATGTAGCGGCAGTTATCGCTCAGTATGATGAGGTTTCATCGGTATACCTGATGAGCGGTGGTTATGACCTTGCCGTAACTATCAAGGGTACAAATCTGCGTGATGTAGCCATGTTCGTAACGGACAGATTAGCGCCTTTAGGCGGCGTTCTCAGCACAACAACTCATTTCATTCTGCACAGATATAAGGAAAAAGACAAGATGTTCTTAAAGAACACGGACGAAAGGAGTTTGGTATCTCCGTGATGGATTATGAAAATATACTTTCCCGAAAGGTGCAGAATCTGCAGTTTTCGGGTATAAGAAAGTTTTTTGACATAGCCGCAAGCTATGATGATGTTATATCACTGTCGGTCGGTGAGCCTGATTTCAAGACACCGTGGGCAATAAGAAAAGAAGCAATCAGAGTTCTTGAAAAAGGACGTACAAACTATACCGCAAACGCAGGTCTTGCTGACCTTCGCATTGCTATCAACGACTATATCAATGACAGGCTGCACGTCAGCTACGACCCCTTGCACGAGATACTTGTAACGGTCGGCGGCTCGGAAGCGATAGACCTTGCTATAAGAGCGCTCATTGATACGGGCGATGAGGTACTTATCCCTCAGCCCAGCTTTGTCTGTTACGGTCCTATCGTAACACTTGCAAACGGTACACCTGTTGCTATAGAAACAAGCGTTGAAAACGGCTTCAAGCTGACCGCCGAAGCACTGAAAGCACATATAACCCCGAAAACAAAGGCTCTTGTACTTCCCTACCCGAACAATCCCACAGGTGCAGTTATGAGAAAATCAGACCTTGAAGCGATTGCGGAGGTAATCAGAGGCACAGATATAATCGTTATTTCCGACGAGATATATTCAGAGCTTACCTACGGTGATGAGGAACACTGTTCTATCGTTGAAATAGACGGCATGAAAGAACGTACCGTTCTTATAAACGGCTTTTCAAAAGCGTTTTCGATGACAGGATGGCGGCTCGGTTTTGCCGCAGCTCCCGCTCCTATAGTCACTCAGATGCTGAAGATTCACCAGTACGGCATAATGTGTTCGCCTACAATGAGCCAGTATGCCGCAGTAACAGCACTTAAGGATTGCAAAAAAGACATTGAATATATGCGTGGCGAATACGATATGAGAAGACGTCTTATCGTAAAAGGCTTCAATGAAATGGGTCTTGATTGCTTTGAACCGGAGGGTGCATTCTACATTTTCCCTTCTATAAGGAAAACAGGACTTTCATCACAGGAATTCTGCGAACAGCTGATTGAAAAGCACAGAGTAGCCGTTGTCCCCGGCGACGCTTTCGGAAAATGCGGAGAGGGATATATTCGTGTATCCTACGCATATTCGCTTCAGCACATCAAGACAGCGCTTGAACGCATAAGGCTGTTTCTTGAAGACCTCGGTGTACTGTAATCTATGAAAATAAAGGTAAGAGCATACGCAAAGCTTAATTTGTTTCTTGATATAACGGGCAGACTGCCGAGCGGCAGACATTCGCTCAACATTGCAACACAAAGCGTTGATATTTATGACGATATAACCGTCAGCGTTATGAGTACGGATAGTTACGATTGCAGGATAACCTGCAATAACCCCGACATTCCGTGCGATGAAAAGAATATCGTATGGAAAGCCGCAAAAGCATTTTTCGACGCAACCGGGCTTGCCGCCGAGATAGCTGTTGATATTGAAAAGCACGTTCCTCTGATGGGAGGAATGGGCGGTTCTTCCGTTGACGGTGCAGGAACGCTTGTCGCACTAAATGAGCTGTTCGGCAAAAAACTCGATGCCGAAGCATTGTGTGCTGTCGGTGATAAAATCGGTGCAGATGTTCCTATCTGCATTAAAGGCGGCACGCTTTACAGCATAACAAGCGGAGATATGATTGCGGCTGAATGCGACACGAACTGCGTATTTGTCTGCATTTATCCCGATTTTACTCTGAGTACTGCTGAGGCTTACACAAAATACGACGAAAATCCGACCGAGATAAATCCTCATTATGCCGATTTTGTAAGCAGCATTGTCTGCGGAAGTCTTTCTGAAGGTGCAGGCTTTATAAGCAACGTATTCACAGAGATCTATCACGACAGCAGGATAGAAGAAATGAAAACCGACCTGCTTGAAAGCGGAGCCGTAATATCGGAAATGACAGGTAGCGGAAGCGTTGTTTTCGGAGTATTTGAAAGCGAAGAAACAGCCGTCGATGCAAAAAATATCCTGTCGGGAAAATATCTCCATGTTTTTACGACACGCCCTGTCAACAGCGGAGTTTATGTCCTTGAACGGTAATTTGGCATTAACGCTTGAAATTTGCCGTGAAATATAGTATAATAATATAGTCCGATTTACAAGGAGGTTATACAAATGATCACGATAAACAACCACTTAGGAACGATCACCTATTCAAAGCAGTTCTTCTACAGCCTTATCGGCGGAACTGTTACAAATTGCTTCGGCATAGTGGGAATGAATGCCGGTGACGCAAAACAGACCTTTGTTGAAAAAGTACCTCTTAAATTCATCAAGAAATTTGCCGAAAAGACTATCCTTTCAGAAAAAGGTGTCACGGTAAGATATAAAAATGACAAGCTCTATATCGACCTTCACATTTCCGTAATGTACGGGGTAAATGTGTCTACGATAGTAAAGAGCATCATTCATAAGGTAAGATTTGCAGTTGAGGACGAAACAGGCTTTACCGTTGACAAGGTAAACGTTTTTGTCGATGCTGTTAAAGTATAATATCAAGGAGAGTATCTGACTAATGCTAAGCGGAAAAATTCTCAGAGATGCGATCATCTCAGGTGCAAACAATATAATCAATAATAAAGAAAGCGTAGACGAGCTTAACGTGTTCCCTGTTCCCGACGGCGACACCGGCACGAATATGTCGATGACTATAAGAAATGCCGTTGCTGAGCTTAATATGCTCAGTGACAGCGCAACTGTCGAAACAGTGGCACAGACAGCGGCTTCTGCTATGCTGAGAGGCGCAAGAGGTAACTCCGGCGTTATCCTTTCCCTGTTATTCAGAGGCCTTTCAAAAGGTCTTGCAGGAAAGCACGAGGCTACTGTTGAAGACTACTGCAATGCACTTAAATTAGGTGCAGAGGCGGCTTATAAATCAGTAATGAAACCCACTGAGGGTACTATCCTCACCGTTGCAAGAGTTGCCGCAGAAAAGGCAAACGACGCACAGTGCAAAGACTTTGCAGAGCTGTTCGATGTTCTTACAACAGCCGCAAAGGAAACTCTCGATCAGACACCCGAAATGCTCCCCGTTCTTAAAAAAGCAGGAGTTGTAGACGCAGGCGGTATGGGATACTATACTATCCTCAAGGGTATGGCATCCGTTATCTGCGGCGGAGTGATGATCAGTGCAAAGGAAGAAACTGCAACAGAAAAAGCTGTCGTAACAAATGCCGCAGGTACATTTGAAACCGATATAGAATTCACCTACTGTACGGAATTTATTGTTGTGAAGAGCGACGTTAACAAGGACGCAACAAAGCTCCGTGCTTTCCTTGAATCAATAGGCGACTGTGTTGTGGTCGTTGATGATGACAGCATCATAAAGGTTCACGTTCATACAGAGCATCCCGGTAAGGCGCTTGAAGAAGGTATCCTTTACGGCTCGCTTATAAATCTCAAAATTGAAAATATGAAAGAACAGCACAAGGGTGCTGCCGCAAAGGCTGAAATGCAGAAGAAGCAAAAGCTTGCTCCCGCAGAGCCTGTCAAGGATTTCGGCTTTGTGTCAGTTACATCCGGTGCCGGACTTGAGGATCTGTTCAAGGATCTCGGTGTTGACGTGATAGTAAGAGGCGGTCAGACAATGAATCCCTCGACAGAGGATATTCTTGAAGCTATCAACGCTACCCCCGCAAGAAATATTTTCGTTCTTCCCAACAACAAGAATATCATTATGGCGGCTGAGCAGGCTGTAAAGCTTACCGACAGAAACGTTATCGTTTTACAGACAAGAACTATACCGCAGGGTATCACAGCAATGCTCGCCTTTGATGAAAGCAACGATTTCAGCACAAACGGCGTAAATATGACAAAGGCGCTTGATAATGTCGGCTCAGGCTCAATAACATTTGCTGTCCGTGACAGTGATTTTGAGGGCAAGCAGATAAAGAAGGGCGAAATTCTTGCTATGGAAAACGGCAAGCTCGCCTTTGTTGAAAAGGATGTTACAAAAGCGCTCATCAAGATAACCAAAAAGCTGATTCGTTCAGGCTCATCATATATCACGATTATTTACGGAAGCGACGTTACCGACGAAACCGCTCAGGCCGCTTTTGAAGCTCTCAGAGCCAAGATAAGCGATGATATTGAAATTGTACTTGTAAACGGCGGTCAGCCCGTATACTACTATCTCATATCAGTAGAATAATTTATGAATGAAATAAAAAAGATTCCCGACTCCCCTGTCTGCTATATCAAGGGAGTCGGTGAAAAACGAGCAAAGCTCCTCGAAAAGCTCGGCATAACAACGGCTTTACAGCTTGCCGAGCATTATCCGAGAGGATATATCGACTTCAACGAAACAACCGCAATATCGGATCTGGTAAATGACGGCGAAAATCACGTTGCAAAAGCGATTGTCACGAAGAAATTTCCTGCATACTACGGCAGGATCAATATATTCAAAGTGCTTGTCAGCGACGGCACAGGCGATATGCTGATAACATTCTTCAACAGCGATTATTCTTTCACAAGGCTTAAGCTCGACAATGAATATTGCTTTTATGGCAAAGTGGCGGGAGATTTTCTGAGAAAAGAAATGAACTCGCCTGTTTTTATAGATTCTCAAGACCCCAATAAGCTGATGCCTCGCTACAGCCTGACAACAGGTATATCTCAAGGCATTATGTCAAACTGCATTAAAAACGTACTGCGTGATTTCACCTTTCCAGAGCATCTCTCCGACACGCTGATGAAAAAATACAACCTTATTTTCTATGATAACGCTTTACGTTGGATTCATTTTCCGGAAAACAAGGAACAGTATGACAAGGCAAAATATCGTCTGACCTTTGAAGAGCTGTTTCTTTTACAGCTTGGCCTTAAATCTATGAAAAACCGCAAAAAAAGGCTTGCCGGCGCACCTATGGAAAGCAAGAGCATAGATGAATACTACTCCTCTCTGCCCTTCACTCTGACAGGCGCACAAATACGAGCCATATCGGAATGCTGTGACGATATGCAGAAATCCGTTCCGATGAACAGGCTGTTGCAGGGCGATGTCGGCTCTGGTAAAACCGCCGTGGCGGCAGGTGCGGCTTATTTTGCATACCTTAACGGCTATCAATCTACTCTTATGGCACCGACCGAAATTCTGGCAAAGCAGCACTACGACACGCTTTACAAGTTCTTAGCTCCGCTCGGAGTGACTATTGCTCTGCTTACAGGCTCACAGACACCTGCTCAGAAAAAGCAGATAAGACAGCTTATAGCCGACGGGCAGATCGACGTTGCCGTCGGTACTCAGGCACTTATTCAGAAAAGCACAAGGTTCAGCTCTCTCGGACTTGTAATAACCGATGAACAGCACAGATTCGGAGTGGGTCAGCGTGCGGCGCTCGGCTCAAAAGGCAACGAGCCTCACGTTCTCGTAATGTCAGCTACGCCTATTCCACGCACGCTCGGAATGATAATCTACGGCGACCTTGATATATCCATACTTGACGAAATGCCGAAAGGCAGACTGCCGATAAGAACATATGCCGTTGATACAAGCTACCGTGAAAGACTGTACAGATTCATCCTGAAATATGTCAACAACGGCTTTCAGGCGTATATCGTCTGCCCTCTTATCGAAGAAGGCGTATCTGAAAAAGCGGCTGCGACAGAATATATAAATTCGCTTCAAAATACCTGTCTTGCCAATGTTCCGACAGGGCTTCTTCACGGAAAGATGAAGCAGGCAGACAAGGACGCAGTTATGCAGGATTTCAAGGACAACAAGCTGAAAGTCCTTGTTGCGACATCGGTAATAGAGGTCGGTGTAGACGTTCCGAATGCCGTTGTGATGGTGATTGAAAATGCCGAGCAGTTCGGGCTGTCACAGCTCCATCAGCTGAGAGGCAGAGTAGGCAGAGGTACAGAGCAATCTCACTGTATCCTTGTCACAGATAATAAAAGCGATTACACAAAACAGCGTATGGATACAATGGTAAAGACCTCGGACGGCTTTGAAATTGCAAACGAGGATCTGAAACTGCGTGGACCCGGTGATTTCTTCGGCAGTAAACAGCACGGTCTGCCGCAGCTTAAAATCGCAGATATTTATGCAGACCTTGATATACTGAAAATGACAAGCGAAGCGGCCGACGATATTCTGCGTGATGACAGCCGTCTTGAAAAGCCCGAAAACCGCTGTTATACAGAAATGGTAAACAATTTATTTGAAAATGCACCAAATGCTTAAAGGAGAATATATGGCTGAAGAACTCGAAAAATGGAGGTATCCAAGATTTTTCTCGGATACAATAGACGAAAACGACAGAATAATATATATGAATGACGAGGACTCAAAGCATATCGCTCAGGTACTCAGAATGAGAAAGGGCGACAAGGCAATAATCTGCGACAAAAACGAACACGATTACCTTTGCGAGCTTTCTTCCTTAGAAAACAAAAACGCAATAGAGTTTGCTATACTCGATAAAAAGGACAACTTAGCTGAACCGGATGTTGAAATAACGCTGTTTCAGGCCGTTCCCAAAAACGATAAGCTGGATTTTATCGTTCAGAAAGCAACTGAGCTTGGTGCGGTGAGAATAGTACCGTTCCTGTCAAAACGTTGTGTTTCAAGACCGGACGCTAAAAGTGCCGATAAAAAGGTACAACGCTTACAGCGCATAGCGTATGAAGCGTCAAAGCAGTGCGGCAGAGGAAAAATTCCCGGAGTTATGCCGTTTACGGATTTTAAATCCGCTGTAAACAGCATCGACAGCGACACCTTGCCGATAATTTTCTATGAATGCGGAGGAAAGAAGCTATCGGAGCTTGACCTTTCATATAAGAAGATTGCTGTATTCATCGGCAGCGAGGGCGGCTTCGAAAAAGAGGAAGTAGATTATGCACTTTCAAAAGGTGCTACCGCTGTACATCTGGGCGAACGCATTTTAAGATGCGAAACGGCACCTGTTGCGGCACTTGCTGTATTGATGAATTTAACAGGAAACCTATAATAATTTTGTTTAATATGCTCATATTGATAAAAAGCACTTGAAAAACCGAAGTGAATATAGTATAATAATTACAATAAAGTTGGTGTGAAAGCACCGGAAAAGAGGTTTAAAATGAAAGCATTTACCGGTTTTGCCATAGGCACACTTGCAGTACTCGGTGCTGTTGCGGCTGTCTTTATATATCTCAAGAAGAAGACAGAAAAGGAGATCGCTTACGATCAGTTCGATGACATTATGGACAGCGACGAAGATTTCGATGACGAATTCTTTGATGATGACGATGAAGTTCTTGATCCTGCAAAGGTAATGAACAAGCCTGAAGAAAAAAAGGCTGAAGATGCCGCTGAAGCTGAAACAGCAGAAGAAAAAGAGCCTGAGGCTGAAACTCAGGAATAATCAAAAAGAATAATATTAACGGGGCTGTATCAGTTGTACAGCCCCGTTTATTTTGCCGCTATTTTCTGTTCTGTTTTTCCTGCCTGTCAATGCAATACATCAACTCTCCTGATGTTACGCCCGTCTTTTCGTAAAATCTTGTGCCGCTGTTATCTTTAAGCGTCATTCCGAGCTTTTTCATCACGTTTTCGGATGCCTTGTTTCTTATATCGCAATGAGCTATCACCTTATCGGCGGACAGAACATCAAACGCATATTCCAAAAGTGCTTTACCCGCCTCTGTGGTAAATCCTTTATTTCTGTAATCCTTGCTTAATACCCAACCTATTTCATAAGTTACTTCGTCCACCGCTTCAAGACCGATACCGCCGATGATTCTGCCGTCATATAGCATCACAAATTCCATAACGGACGGTTTTTCATCCGCCCACCGTAAAACCGCATTTCTGACAAATTCAGCTGTCTGTTCCACAGTATCATTAGGCAGAAAAAGCATCATATCAATGCTTTTATCGCCTGCATACTTATGAATTTCGTCTGTGTCCTGGGTTAAAACGGGTCTTAAAGTCAGTCGCTCTGTATTTATCACATTTTTGCTCATAGATTCTGTACTCTCACTTCAGCGTATAAAGCCGGTAATACACATTTACATAAGGCACTGCAACAGGTGTTCCGTCCTCGCCGATTTCGATACTGTAGTAATAATTGCAATATTCCTTTTCGCTCACCGTCTGCGATGATGTCAGATCGTAAAGCGTGGCACGTCTTACAAACGAATATGCACGTCTGCCCTGCTCCGCCTGCGATCTGCTTGTAATATCGCTGTCAGAGCATACAATATACCTTACGGGCGATACGTCAAAACCGACTTTTGTAAGCTCACTTTCCAATGTGCTGTCCTTTTCGAGCATATTCTCAAGCTGGCTGATTTCTGAGAGCGATATTTCATTGACAGCGTTATGAAGTGCCGAATTGACCTTCTGAAGTCTGAACGTTCTGTCAAGCGTGGTGCATAACACACCGTCGCCGTTATCTATCTCCTCTACCTGATTAGAATCGGTGTATCGGTACAGCTTTGAAATATCATCAGATAACGATGCGTATGCTCCCGACGTATCCTCACTTCCTGCAACCGAAATAAACTGTATCGCCGCCGCATTCACAATAACGCTCTGCGACATAGCCCTGAACATTTTCTTGTCATTGACGCTCTGCGGATACCAGTTATATATATCGTCACAGATGCTATCAAATGCTGTCAATGCACCGCCGCAATATTCCTTTGTCACCCTGTCAAGCATTTCAGAATATGATATGCCCTTGATTTTCGTAGAATATACGGAAGTGATTTTTCCGATAAGTTCATCCGCCTCAGAGGTAAGTGCCTCAAGTTCCTGCTTATCCTTAGTCGAATTCATACTTTCATATACGGCAAACAATCTCGCAAGGCTGTCGCTGACAGGCTTTATCAGAGAATGAAGTGCCTTTATGTCATTCATATATCTTTCAACAGCGAATACATATTCGATATTCTGAGTACCTGCCGAGATACGATCGGATTTCACAAGCTTATCCGTCTTGTTTATAAGCCCGTAAACACCGTTGTACTTTTCGCACTGTTCAAAGAAAATCTGTCCGAAATTTGTGTCGCCAATCTTATAGCCGGCAAGATCTTCAAGCGAAGCATTCCCGCTCACACCGGTAAAACCGGTATACTCGCTGAGCGCCTCGCATACCTTGTTCAGCTTTTGCGCATCGGGAATTACAATCTTGCTGTTGTTGCTCTCCGAATAGCTATAATAAAGAGGAAAAGATGATATACCCGTCTGAGTTCCCCACCTGCTTACGACCGCACCGGATTTAAGACCCAGCGTACCGTAAAGTTCAGCGTTGCCGACAGAAGATGTTCTGGGTATGTCAAAGCATACCGTTGCGGAATTATCCTGTGCTGTAATTGACGTTATTACCGCCTTTGAATAGTCGCCGCTGAATATAAAGCTGTTCTTGCTTATTACATTGAACGAGCCGTCAACAACGCCAAGCTGTGCCGTAACGCTGAAATCTGAGCCGTTTTCCTTAACTTCCGTAATTGTAGCACTGACGTCAGGGTTTTCAGGATTGACATTGAAATGCAACGGATAATTTATGCTCAGTGCGGTATCCTTTATCGTAAACGTGCATCCCGAAATCAGTTCGATTGCCTTTGCAGGTGTTTCCGTGTCAAATGACAGATACAACACACCCTCACTTGCCGACACACGATCAAAACGTGTTATATCAACATTGCCGTTATCGCACCCGAGCATTGACACTGATACACTGTCACTGAACGAACAGTCAACAAGCGATACGGTTATTCTGGCGTAATTTGTAGACGCTTCAAAGTCAGCAGATGAAAATACTACTGACGGTGAAACGATGCTTACTGTCGCAGATACGTCAACGGCGGCATCGGCTATCGCACTGCGCTTTATAGTGATACATCCGTTCTCACCCGACTTATAGCCGTTATCGGTGCTTATAACAAGAGATAACGTATTATCTCCCGTTCTTTCGATTTCGCTTACCTTGCAGCCTTCAAAACCGCCCGACAGCACAATATCGTCAGCGTTTATTCCGTCTGCAAAACTGCTCTTGTCAAGCGTCAGCTTGAACCTGTTTGCGCTGCTCTCAGAACGTATCTGTGTCGTGTCGCTTACCGCCGAATAAGCGGGGTATCTTACAGGTATCATCGACACAAGATACCGCCCGGTTTCATTTGTGCTCTTATCGAATACGATAAAAAAGCAATCCGGCCTATTTCGGCTGAAAGAACTGTCGTTGAACGAAACCGTAGCCGAATGACCGGAATTCAGCGTAACCGCCGAAACCTTTGCATATACAGCCTTATATTCGCTGTCATTCAGCTTCACTGCGTCAGATGCGTCTATATCTGTCAGCTTATCGCTGTTTATAACAGAATAAAACACCTTTACATCATTTATTCCGGTTTTGTCCGACAGAGTTATATTATCGACCGACAGATTGACTGAAAACTCTCCCTTGCTGTTATATGCAAGCTCACCGTCCGTCTTCATCTCGGAAATGCTGTGTTCCTTGTTGTTCTTATCCTTTTCGCTGACTGAACAGCCGCTGACGCATGATATAAATACGGCTGCACAAATAATCACGGCAATTATATTAAAAACAATTTTTTTCAATCAATCACATCCTTAATAACATCAATCACATTAATATAAAAGCATATTTGAAACAGAATATTCCGTTCCTCTCGCCGCAGGTATCGGATAATAGTTAGAATCGTTGTACATATCAAGTATAGGTCTGTTCTCGTTAAACTCCGGCGAGATTGTCCGCTCTCCGTAATCCTTCAGATTCTTGTCGTTGAACGCAAAATAATAGTACCCTATTTCAATGCCGTCACCGTCATCCCATGTGAAATCGGCATGATACCACTCTCCGCCGAGCATAACCATATTCCACATATGCGGTTCGTCATTGCTCGTTCCGACAACCAGCAGATTGTCAACACCTATGCACTGGCAAAGATACTGATACGCCCTTGAATACGATTCACAAACTCCGCTTCCTGCCGTAAGAACACCGAAAGCCTCATATGCTCCGTCACTTTCCAGCGTATAGTCGTAATCGGCATTTTTCAGAATCTCATCATGTATTGTAAGAAGATAATCAAAAAGAGATTCCGAGCCATCGGCGGTATTCAGTATTTCTTCTGCCCTTTTCTTTGTCTTTTCAACATGGTATTCACTTGCTTCTTTCGAAAAATCATAAATCAGCTTTATAGATCTGACATCTTTCTTATTGCCGCTCCAGCTGACAAAAGAAAGAGGTGCCTGAATAAGAAGCGGATTATCGTAGTTTACGCACATGAATATTCGGTACAGCCTCTGATAAGAAACATTTGTAAACGGTACGTCAAACTTCGTTTCATAGTTACTCATAGCCTTGTAAAGACTTCTGTAGATATATCGGTCGTATTTGTCAAGCGAGTTGTAGCCGTAACCGTAAAATGCGTCTTCCGTCGAGCCGAGTATCACATAAGAGCCGACATATACACGGCTCATTTTGCCGTCCTTCTCTGCCCTGACGCATATATTTGTCACGCCGGTATCAAGCCTTATGCCCTTTTCATCGTCATAGAGATAAGCGGTTTTGTTCTTTTCGGGCAATGTTCCGTCTGTGGTGTACCATATCGTGTCACTGCTATCAAATTTCAGTGTCTGCGGCTTGTGATAATATCCCGAATGAATGTTCGGGTTTAATTCATACTCAAACCCGTTATTGAATTCCTTATTATCAAAAGAATACTCAAAAGGAAGCTCTGACGGCATTCTCAGATGTTCTCTTGTATCATCATAATTCAGCTTATTTTCTTCATCAGCTATCATATATGATGACAAAGCGTTGGTAAATTCCCTCTTTGAATTATCAGGTATGACGTAGGATAAAATAACCGAAATCAAAGCCAGTATAATAAATACCGCAAAACCTCTGTTCATAATACACCCCTTATTAAAGCTGTTACTGCTGTCTGTGGTTATACTTTAGCTGTCACTTTTTCTTCTTTAATTTCATGCGTATGTCCTCACCGCTGAAAACAAGCGTTTTCATCGAATAAAGACGTGATACTATTCTGTCGGAATAACGCTTTTTCAGTTCCGCACCCGAAAGATTTGTGTTAACTATTGTAGGTTTACCGTAACCGGTTCTGCTGTTGATAAGCTCATAAAGGCACGACACATAGAAAGTAGATTCAAATTCCGCCCCCAGATCGTCAAGCAAAAGCAGGTCGCATTCCTTAAGAGTGTTGATAACCTCTGTTTCATCTTCCGATTTGTTGAAGTGAGCGTTCTCTATTCTTCTCAGTAAGTCCGGCACAGAGCCGTAAACAACGGAATAATTCTTTTCTATTACTTTTTTTGCTATTGATAATGAAAGATGTGTTTTTCCGAGCCCCGTTCCGCCCGTCATAAAAATGCTTTCATTAGGTACACGGAAATATTCCGCATATTCCTTGCAGTACTCATAGTTCTGCGTCATCATTTCACGGGGAGAACGTTTGGTGTTCATTCCGGACGTTACCGTATCGCTGTATAGCGATAAATCAAAGCTCTCAAAGCAGGTAAGCCCCATCGGCAGACTCTTGCTGAGTTCCTGTGCCGCAACAGCTTTCAGAGCGTCATTGAAGCACGAGCATCTTCCTCCGTCACCGTTACCGGTATCGTGACATTTCCTGCAGGTGTATATCGGGTCAAGATAATCGACAGCATAACCGTTTTTTCTGAGCAACTCTTTCATACGCTCCTGTAAAGCAAGGTTTTCTTCCTTAACCTGCTCAATACACTGTTTCTTGTCAGGTTTATCTGAAAGGATTATCTTCACAAGCTCATCAATAGTTTTACTGAGCTTGCTGTCAATCTCAACTATTTCGGGTATCTTGCTTCTTACCTCACGCAGACGTTTTTCCGCCTTCACAGAATTTTCAAAACGTCTTTTGTCGATTATCTCCTGCGCTTTTGTATAGTATTCGGAAGGATATGCCATCGGTCGTTTCTCCTTTATTCGTAATCCTGTAACAACAGTTCATCTATTTTATTAACGTCAAATGAAGAGTTACTGCTCTGCTGTTCCTGTCGCTTGATATTTTCGTCATTTACCTGTTCTGCTGTAGCTATGCCCTTTGAATGCCAGTTTTCAAGTATCTTGCTGATATACGGAAATGCAAACTGCCCCTTTGCGTTGACATTTATTTCGTAGGCAAGTTTTACCATTCCAGAGTCGAAATTCCACACGTTGAACCAAAGATTCACAAAGTCTTTTTCCTTTTGCGTAAGCGCCCTGTTTAACCCGAACATTGACTTGACCGAGCTTTCGGCAACATTTTTCGCTTGCAGCATTGAAATCTGTCTTTCAGCGGAGGCAAGGTCGGTTATGCCGTTTTCCATCCAGTTCATCGCCGTTTCTTTGAGATATGCAGGCGATGATTTGTTTATCGAAAAGCAGTAATCGACCATCATAAGTACAACCTCGGCAGGAAGCCCGATATGCTCCGTTATCGTGATAATTGCATTCTGCTCCGTATGTTTCAGCGGTCTGCCGTAAAGTGTTTCGCAGGTTTTGAAAAGAAAGTCGATTTTATCGTCACTTTTTATCGTATCCGCAATTTCAGCAGGTGAAAATTCCGGAGAACGAAGTGCTGCCGCCTTGACTGCGGCAAATTCGGCATCTTTCGCCGTAACGCCCGACGGCACTGTTACGCTTGCAGACACACCGCTCACTACCGGCTCTTTTTCCTGCGGTCTTGCGGCTTCAGGTACAGCCTGCATAGGAGAGTAAACACCATCGCTCATTGTAAGAAGCCCCACCTGCACCCAGAACGAAAGTGCGTCCTTGACATCTTCCTCGTTCATAGAAAGTGCTGTTGCTATAATTTCATCGTTGAGAAGTTCACCGCAGTGCCTCAAAAAATACAAAAGCACCTTGATGTTACTTCCGCTTGCTATCTTTATGTATTTATCCACCACATCGGACGGTACAGCAAAAATGCTGTTCCAGCCGCCGAGATTTATATTATAATTCATATCTGCTCCGTTTTTATCTGTATTATTTTAAATTATTCTTTATAATTATACCACAATTGAAACAGAATTGCACTACTTTTATAAAAAAACTCTTGATTTCGGATAACCTTATACATCAGCGATAAACACACAGAAAAACGGGCATCGGTAAATGCCGATGCCCGTTTGATGCCCGTTTTTATATTCAGTTTAACCGCTTACCTCTTCGTCCTTACCGTAAGTTCTTTGCTCCACGAGCCGTACACTGCTTTGCTAAACTTAACAATGATATAAATAGCGGTCACAGCATATCACCGTAACCGCTTTATATTGATTATTGCTTTGTGTAATCCCGCCGTTTCGCCGTCCTGAGAATAACTCGGACAATTCCAAAGGCGGAACTTGAAATGGCACATTGCCGCCCGCCGTTTTGCTATTCTGAGAATTGCTCGGACAATTCCAAAGGCGGAATTTACAGTGGCTTTCAGCCACAGGCGGAATTTGAAACAGCACATTGCCGCCGTAACTGACCTATCATATTGCCCATTGCTTTGTGTAATCCCGCCGTTTCGCCGTCCTGAGAATAACTCGGACAATTCCAAAGGCGGAACTTGAAATGGCACATTGCCGCCCGCCGTTTTGCTATTCTGAGAATTGCTCGGACAATTCCAAAGGCGGAATTTACAGTGGCTTTCAGCCACAGGCGGAATTTGAAACGGCACATTGCCGCCCGCCGTTTCGCTATTCTGCGAATAACTCAGACAATTCCAAAGGCGGAATTTGCGGTGCCGCATCGGCACCTTAGGGATGGGGTTTGCCTTCTCTGTAGGCATTCATTATATCACGGAACACCTCGCCGTTTGTGGGCGGCGTCCATGTGATAGCATTTGCACCGGCTTCAATAGTCGCAAGGATCGACTCGCTTGTAGGTCCTCCCGTTGCGATAATCGGAATGTCGGGGTGACGCTTGCGTATTTCTCTTACAACATTTGTTGTCTTGCCTGCGGCTGATACATTGAATATCTTCGCGCCTGCCTCAAGCCTGCTTTCAATATCCTCGTGTTCCGAAATAACCGTAACAACTACGGGAATATCAATAGTGTCGCATACCTGACGCACAACATCATTCGATGTCGGCGCATTCACTACAACACCGATAGCACCCTGAAACTCTGCGTGCATCGAGAGATTGACTACTCTCTTGCCCTGCGTCAGCCCTCCGCCGACACCCGTAAAAACAGGTATATCAGCGGCACTCATAATTGCCTGCGTGATTATCGGCTGTGGCGTAAACGGATAAACCGCTATTACCGCATCAGCATTTACATTTCTGATTATACATATATCTGTTGTAAATACTATAGATTTTATCAGCTTGCCCATTACTCTTATACCGCTTGCCTGCTGAATTTCCTCGGGAACCTTCAGCATAAAGCTCCTGAGCGGACCGCTGATCTCGGGTATGTACAAATTTTCTGCCATATGAACTCCTTTCGGTTAAGCGTCAGACGTATTCACCTCCGACACCTCTCACTCTGACAAGACCCGAGTTGACTGTAAATTCACCGTTCTCGTTCTCGCAGATAAGACAACCGTCAGGGGCGATAGCCTTAGCAAATGCAGTTGTTTCTGTATTGTTCTGCACCAGTTTCACTGTTTTTCCGAGCGTTACGCATCTTTGCGAATACTCATTTATAACTGTAGAAAAATCCTCGTCAATGAGCCGTGTCAGCTCGTCCACTATATACTCCGCCGCAAGTATTTTATTGTATTTATTGCCCGTCAGCGTGTAAAGTGATGCCGCATTCACAAGACCGCTTTTTTCAAAAAAATCCTCATCCTGATTTACGTTCAGTCCCATTCCGCAGATGACATTGTTGTAAATTGCTCCGTTACAGGAACTTTTTAAGGTGCTTTCGCATAAAATACCACATACCTTGCGTTCAGAGCAGATTATATCGTTTGTCCACTTTATGCCTGCTTTGATACCGCTCAGCCGTTCAATCGCACGGCAGACCGCTACCGCACATATAACCGTAAGATCGTGTGCGTTATCCGGTGCCTTTATAAGCATTGAAACAGGGAGCATATCACGGGTAGCAAGCCATGTGTTGCCGATTCTGCCCTTACCGCAGCTTTGCAAATCTGCTGTCACTACCGTTCTGTCGGGAAGCTCATCGGCGTGTTCTTTAAGATAGGTGTTGGTTGACGGTAAGGTGTCAAACGTCAATAAAGGACAGCCGGCTATATTACTGCTTATCTGCATGGTAATCAAGCGCAACTATGTTCATTGTGATTTTCTTGTTATCATCTATGGTGATTATACCGTATGACGGCGGACGTTTATCTCTCGGAGAATCAATGCTTCCGGGATTCATAACGTATATACCGTCGATAAGCTCGGTACGGTAAAGGTGAGTATGACCGTAAAGCGCAATTTTACAGCCGTTCTGCTTGGCAACAGCGATAAGCGTATCAAGTCCCTGATGCACATGATGCTCGTGGCCGTGCACGCAAAGTATCTTGATGCCCTTTGCATTTGCGATTCTTATCGTTTTGTTGTCGGCAAAATCACAGTTTCCCTTTACGAATAAAAAACTCTTTTCGGGGTGAAGATTCCTTACATCGTTGAATTCGTGTTCGCCGTCACCCAGATGTATAAAAGCGTCGGCATCGAGATTATTCTCAACCACCGAATTCAGCTTATGAAATTCCTTGTGCGAATCGGATACTACTACAATTTTCATAATTTCTATCCTTTCAGTCGGGCAAGCCCGATACGGCTTTTATTGCCCACTTTGTTATTATAACACATAATGTGTAAAAAGAAAAGATTAGTATCCGTATTTTTAGAAATTCTACACAAAACAAAAACAACCTTTTGTATATTTTTACAAAAAAATATGAACTGAATATAACGTAAATATCCTTTTATCGTTGATTTTGGCAAAAAGTTCATCAGATACGGTTTTAGGGCAGTCTTAACGGGAATATATTTTCCGCATTGACAATATAATTTCAGGAGGCAGTTATGAATAACAACGTTGATTCAATGCTTGAGGCGGTCAGCAGTAAACTCGGTATCACACCACAGCGTCTTAAAGAAGCGATGCAGAAGGGCGATATTTCGATAGCACTCGAAAAAATGCCGGAAAAAGACGCAAAAAAGCTAAAAAGCATACTCGGAAACCCTGAGCTTATCAAAAAAATGATGAAATCCGCACAGGCGCAGGAACTGAAAAAATCTATGAAAAATCAGTAATAGACGGAGGGCAGTATGAGTGAGATAGATGATATTCTTAAAGCAATGCTGTCCGATAATAAAAACGAAAATGCAACCTCAGAAGAAACAAGCGGTACGGAAAACGAGGAAAAATTCACGACCGATACCGACAGCGATGATATTTTCGGCGGAATAAACATAGATATGTTTATGAAGATAGGCGAGCTAATGTCAAAGATGAGCGAGCAGGACAGAAATACAAGTCTGCTGCTTGCTCTGAAGCCTCACCTAAGAGAAGAAAACAGGGCAAAAATAGATACGGCGGTAAAGCTGTTCAGGCTGATTTCACTGCTTCCCTATCTTAAAGACAGCGGTCTGTTTGATAATCTACTATGAAAAGGAGTAAATTTATGGAATGGAGCAATATAAGAATGTCAAAAGCCGAATTTGAGCGTTTGCAGAAAGAATATGCCGAGGCGGCAATAAGAACGGCCGAAAAAGCAAAGCTCAGTTACGATGCGGATGAACCGAAAGAAGAAATTCCGAAAACCGAAAATATCGCTGCGGCAATATCACACCTTCCAACGCCGGCAGAAGAAAACGTGAACGAAACAATAAAGCCCGATTCGGTAAAAATCGCAACAGTGCAGGTAAAAATTACCGAATCCGAAAGCGAAATTACGGCTTCTGACACTGAAGATGAAAATAAAGAAAGCGAAGAAGCCGAAACAAATATTTCCGTAAATGAAGAAAAATCTGACGAAAACACAGATAAATCCGATACTGACGACAAACAGCAAAATTCATCAGCCGGCAGCACAGATGATGAAGCAAGCAACGCTGAAATCTACGGCGATAAGTCCGATAATACAGCCGATTCCGAAATTTCCGACAAAACCGAAAATCACACTGTAGACGAAATACTGCGCAGCTTTGAAAGCACTTTTATGAGTGAAGAGGAAGCGGATAAAAAGATAGAAGATTTTTCTAAGTCTGTTTCCGACTCCCGACCTGCGCCCGATTTCACCGCAAAGATACATAACCATAATAACAACCAAGATAAAAGCGGAAAAACCTGCGGATGTGAACGATGCCGCTGTCAAAGCGGCAATCGTATGCAGGAGAAGGGCGGGCAAAAACCGAACTGAAATTCAGCCCGCAGTACCGATATGGATATTATAGGCAAGCTGATGAAGGACGACGACTTGATGAAGGTTGCCGCTGTAGCGTTTATCTTATGGCGTGACCACGCCGACTACAAGCTGATTCTGGTACTTTTTTATGTATTTTTCATGAAATAGCACTTGCATTTTCCGCCGTCTTAGTTTATAATACCAGTATGTAAACGATGTCAATCAATTTACAATTCCGACAAACAGGAGGTATTTTATGGCTAAGTGGTTGGAAAATGCAATTTTTTACGAGATATACCCACAATCCTTCAATGATACAAACGGTGACGGTATCGGAGATTTTCAGGGTATAATCGAAAAGCTGGACTATATCAAGGAAACAGGCTTCAACGCAATATGGATGAACCCCTGCTTTGATTCGCCCTTCGGTGATGCGGGCTATGATGTAAGGGACTATAAAAAAGCCGCCGCAAGATACGGAACAAACGATGATTTAAAGCGACTTTTCGATGAGTGCCATAAGCGTGGGATGCACATTCTTCTTGACCTTGTACCCGGTCACACTTCGGTAGAGCATGAATGGTTCAAAAAGTCGATGCTCCCCGAAAGCAACGAGTATACCGACAGATATATCTGGACAAGCAATATATGGGAACAACCGGAGGGTCTTAACTGTATAAGAGGCATATCGGACCGTGACGGCAGTGCCGCAGTCAACTTCTTCTCATCTCAGCCTGCGCTGAACTACGGCTATGCCGAGCCTAAGTATGCTTATCAACAAAAGCCTACAGATCCCGGACCTATGGCGACAAGAGCCGCAATCAAGGATGTTATGAAGTTCTGGCTTGACATGGGCTGTGACGGTTTCAGAGTGGATATGGCAGGCTCTCTTGTAAAATGCGATCCCGAATATAAAGAAACAATCAAGCTATGGCAGGATATAACGGGTTATCTTAAGAGCGAATATCCCGAAGCCGCTATGGTATCTGAGTGGGGCGAGCCGCAATATTCGCTGCAGGGCGGCTTTGATATGGACTTCTTACTGCACTTCGGTCCTGAGGGCTACAACTCGATGTTCAGAAGCGCCGAACCGTTCTTTTCAAAGAGGGGCAAAGGTACTCCCGCAATATTTGCCGAGCAGTACAACGGCTATCACGAAAAGGCAACGACAGGCGGCGGACTTATCTGCATTCCGTCAGGCAATCACGATATGGACAGACTTGCAAGAGGCAGGGATGAGGACGAGCTGAAATGCTGTTTTGCTTTCCTTCTCACAATGCCCGGCGCACCGTTTGTATACTACGGCGATGAGATAGGCTTACGCTATGTCGAGGGTCTTGTATCGGTAGAGGGCGGCTATAACCGCACCGGCTCAAGAAGTCCTATGCAGTGGGACAGCACCGCAAATGACGGATTTTCAACTACGGACAAGTCACAGCTTTATATAAAGCAGGATGACGCACCAGACAGACCTACTGTCGAAAAGCAGATGCTCGATGAAAAGTCGCTCTACAACGAGATAAAGAAACTGATAAAAGTCAGAAACGATAATCCTGCTCTTCACAATCTCTCTGCGTTTGAGTTTATAAGTAGCGAGGGATATCCGCTTGTATACAAGAGATATTGCGACAGCCAGACGGTTTATGTGTTCATCAATCCGTCCGATAAGGCCGTAACTGTCAATGCAGATTATGCAAAGGGCGGAAAGGCAATTTACACGCTCGGCGAAAACGGCTCTGTAAAGGAAGATACAGTTACCGTTCCCGCAAGCGGTGCAATTTTTGTTGAGGTATAATTAATCAGATATAAATGCAAAGCCGCACAGATGGATGACCATTCTGTGCGGCTTTTATTTATTCGGTTTTTGCCTGTTCTTTTTCCTTCTGCGCCTGCTCTTTCTTTATCTTGGTACTCTTGATAACCTTCTGACGTGAGAATTCCTCACGTTCCTTTTCTTCAAGTGAATTTGAGATAAATCTTACCTGTGCCTCGTACTTCGGAATAATTATATTCTTCAGTGCGTTGGCACGTTTCTGCGTCTTTTTTATAGCAACGGCGAGCCTGTATATACTGTTTTCAATCTCGGCGAGTACGACTGTCAGCTTTTTTGTTTCATTAAAGCAGATATAAGCGTTGTCAAGATATGAATTTGTCATCGCAATATCATACTGCGGAACTATAGGCTTATCGGGAAGCTCAACTGTAGGAAGCTCAACGCCCATAACGCTTCTGAAAGATATTTTAAGATCGGTTTCTTCAGGTACAAACTGCGTCAGCGTTGATACCGAGCCAAGCGTAATGTTAGCCTTCTGTAAGGCGGCATAAGCCTTCTCGTAAGTCTGTTCGATATTTCCTCGCACCAGCTTTGATTTATCGGTCAGCGCCACCATTTCTCTTATCAGAACGTTACGCTTTCTGTCCATAAGTTCAAAGCCCTGCTTTGCCTGCTGTAAGGAACGTTTAGCCTTGATAAGATTGCCTTTGGTCGGGAAAACCTGTTCAGCCATACACTCACCTGCCTTTCATATAGTAACTGTTATACAAATCTCTTAGCATTTTCGGGGTGATAATGTTCTTTTATAAGCTGTTCGTTTACACGGTCAAGTTCACTTGCGGGAAGAAGCGAAAGCAGATCCCAAGCAAGATCCAGCGTTTCGTCCATAGAACGATTCTCATCGAAGCCCTGATTGAGAAAGTACTTTTCAAACATCGTGCCGAACTTCATAATTGCCTTATCCGATGCGGAAAGTTCGTCTTCACCGATAACCGATGCAAGCGCTCTTGCATCCTGCACTCTTGCATAGCAAGCAAAAAGCTGGTTTGAAACATCGGCGTGATCCGCTCTTGTGTACTGTTCTCCTATGCCGTCCTTCATAAGACGTGACAGCGAAAGCAATACGGAAAGTCCGGGATAAATTCCTGTCTGGTCAAGGTTTCTGTCAAACACTATCTGACCCTCCGTGATATATGCCGTAAGGTCGGGGATAGGGTGCGTAATATCGTCGTTAGGCATTGTAAGTATCGGTATCTGCGTAACAGAGCCTGTACTGCCCTCTACTACGCCTGCTCTTTCATACATAGAGGCAAGGTCGGAATAAAGATAACCGGGGTATCCCTTTCTTCCGGGAATCTCTCCCTTTGATGAAGAGAACTCACGCAGAGCCTCACAGTATGAGGTAAGGTCGGTCATGATAACGAGTATGTGCATATTCTTCTCAAACGCAAGATATTCCGCCACAGTAAGCGCACATCTGGGTGTCAGGATACGCTCTATGATAGGATCGTTCGAGAGATTAAGGAACATACAAACACGCTGTATAACACCGGTTTCCTCAAAGGAACGTCTGAAATACTCCGCAACGTCATTCTGAACGCCCATTGCGGCAAATACAACCGCAAAGTCCTTTCCCTCGCTGTCGGCAATCTTAGCCTGCTTTACTATCTGCACCGCCAGCTTATTATGCGACAGACCGGAGCCTGAGAATATAGGCAGTTTCTGACCTCTGATAAGCGTCATAAGTGCGTCTATTGAGGAAATACCCGTGTGTATATAGTTTCTGGGATAAGAACGTGCAACGGGGTTCAATGCACGGCCGTTTATATCTCCGTATTTCTGCGGAAAGACTTCGCCAAGTCCGTCAATCGGCTTGCCTGCACCGTTGAACGTTCTGCCGAGCATTTCGGTAGAAAGCGGAATCTCAAGCGGCTTTCCCGTAAAGCTGATTTTAGTATTTGTGAGCGAGATGCCGTTTGTACCCTCAAACACCTGCAAGACGACTTTATCGCCCTGCATTTCAACGACACGGCCTAAACGCTTTGTGCCGTCCTCCAGCTTTATCTCTGCTATCTCATCATAAGAAACACCTTTGGCACCCTCAAGGCAGACAAGCGGTCCGTTTATTTCACTCAGTCCTGCATATTGAATCATAAAATAATCTCCTATCGGGTTTAATCATCGGCAAACTTGCTGTTTATCATATCAAAATATTCGTCAAACATTTCGAGCTTGTCGTTAGGTATATCGTACTTCATCTTTATCAGTTTATCGAAGAAACCGTATGAGATAATCTCCGATATTGGCTTACCGCCGTTTATAGCGTTCAGCGAGTTGTGATAAAGAAGTAAGATCGCTTTCATCATCAGCTTCTGCTTTTCAAGCGGAACGAATGTATCATCCTTATGGAAAGCGTTCTGCTGTAAGAAGCCTACTCTTATAACACGGGCAATTTCTATTATCAGCTTCTGGTCGTCAGGCAGAACATCCGCACCAATCAGCTTTACAATCTCCATAAGGTTGTTCTCTTCAACCAGTAAGGTCGATATTTCCTGTCTGTAGCGGCAGAATTCTTCGCCGACGTGTTCATTGTAATACTCGGCTAAATCGTCGCTGTACTCCGAATAGCTCATATTCCAGTTGATAGCCGGATAGTGTCTTGCATAAGCAAGATTCTTATCGAGCGCCCAGAAGCAACGGACGAAACGCTTTGTATTCTGCGTTACAGGCTCAGAGAAGTCCGATCCCTGCGGAGATACGGCGCCGATAATCGTAACACTGCCCTCTCTGCCGTTCATCGTTTCGACATAACCTGCACGCTCGTAGAATTCGGAAAGTCTTGACGGAAGATACGCCGGGAAGCCTTCTTCAGCAGGCATTTCTTCAAGTCGTCCGGAAATTTCACGCAGTGCCTCTGCCCAGCGTGATGTTGAATCCGCCATTATAGCAATATGATAGCCCATATCACGATAATACTCGGCAAGCGTGATACCCGTATAGATAGATGCTTCACGGGCGGCTACGGGCATATTTGAAGTATTCGCAATAAGCACCGTTCTGTCCGTCAGCGGACGGTTCGACTTCGGGTCGATAAGTTCAGAGAATTCCTCAAGTACCTGAGTCATCTCGTTGCCACGCTCACCGCAACCGATATACACGATAATATCCGCATCGCACCACTTAGCAAGCTGATGCTGAGTCATCGTCTTACCTGTACCGAAACCGCCGGGTATAGCGGCTGTACCGCCCTTTGCAAGCGGTAACACGGTATCTACTATACGCTGTCCGGTAATAAGCGGCTTTGAAATCGGCAGACGCTTATTTATAGGTCTTGGCGTTCTGATAGGCCACTTCTGTACAAGAGTAAGCTCCTGCACCGTTTCTTCGTCTATCCTGAGTTTTACTATCACATCGTTGACCTTATACTTGCCGTCAGGCGCAACATATTCTACTGTACCTTCAGTATAAGGAGGTACCATACATCTGTGCGTAATAAGCGGCGTTTCGGGACACTGCGCATATATATCTCCGCCGTGCAGTTTATCGCCGACCTTTACAGTCACTGTGACATCAAATTCACGTTCTTCATCGAGTGCGGCTATTGCACTGCCCTCAGTAACATATACGCCGCTGAGAGCCGTCATAGCTTTAAGCGGACGCTGGATACCGTCATAAATATTGGATATTATGCCGGGTCCGAGCGTTGCGCTCATAGGTGTTCCTGTAGGCTCTACAGGGTCGCCCGGCATAAGTCCTGCCGTACCCTCGTAAACCTGAATCGTTGTCATTTCATCGGTTACGCCGATTACCTCTCCTATGAGCTTGCTCTTACCGACCATTACCATCTCACGCATTGAGAATGATTTTGTATCCCTGACCTTTACAACGGGTCCGTTAATCGCATAAATACAGTTCATTGCAACTCCTCCCGTTATAGTGACAGTTCGCCGTGACCTGACACAAAAGCCTTTCGCTCCTGTTCTAAAGCAAGGTCAAGCGTATAGTCGATATATATATTTTCCGACGGATAGTAAACAGACAATCCGCCAAGCTCAATATTACGGTCAACAGCAACACCGATGCCGTACTTCTGCGCTATATCATCGGCAAGCTGTTTATCGTTTCTGCCGACGTTTATCACGCAGTCTTTGCTGAAAGCCTGCTCTTTGTCTGCTTTTTCGGCAAGAGCGGTCATAAATCCGCTATATTTATCGCTCTTTGCAAATTCTTCAAGTTTATTCTTAATATCTTCAAACAAGCTGTCTACAAGCCCGCACCTGTGAGCAAGCACCGACTTATGTGCGGCAAAGTCGCTCTTTGATAATTCCTTTGCGTAAAGAGTATGGGTCTTCTGTCTGTCGAGTGCGACCTCGTTTTCTTCACTGCGTCTGTACTGCTCTCTCGCCTGCTCTGTCAGTTCGTCAGCCTGCTGCTGTGCCTTGCTGATTATTTCTTCCGCTTTTTTCTGAGCGTCGGAAAGAATTGAATTGCCCAGCTTTTCTATTCTGTCCTGAACTTCCGGCATACAGCTGCTCCCTTCTGATTAATTATAATTTCAGTCCTATTGCATCACGCACATAGCCGTCAATGGATTTGCTTATATCCGATGTTCCGTGTCGGTCGGGTATCTCCACTATCAGCGGCTTTGTGCTGTTCAGTTTCATATCGTACACTGTCTGCTTACACATATTGATGAGCTTTTCCGTCATAAGCACAACGCCGATGTCTTTATCGGCCTTTGCTTTTTCCAGTGCATCCGTGACTTCTTCGGGTCGGCTTACTACTATGCCTTCAATCCCTGCAAGACGCATACCCATCTGTGTATCTGTGTTGTCACTGATAAGAAAAAATTTCATTTTTCTGTACCTTTCGGCTATTATGAATAAAGGATAAGTATCGAAATCAGAAGTCCGTAGATAGCGACACCTTCGCCGAGTGCAACGAAGATAAGAGCCTTCGTGAAGTTTTTGTCGTTTTCTGCGGTAGCTCCGATAGCAGCGGGAGCGGCACCGCCTACGGCAATACCTGTACCGATTGTTGCAAGACCCGTTGCGAGCGCCGCACCGAGATACTTAAGTCCGTCACCTACGCTGAGCGCTGTCTGTGCGGCTTCTGCGGCACCTTCAGCCGAAGCAAATGCAAAAAGCGGTACGAATACGCTCATCATGACCATAACACCGATAAACGAGCCGGCATTTATAAGTATAGCTTTTCTTGTCTTTAAGGGCTTACCCTCTTTTCTTCTCTTAAGCATTACAAAGAACGGCAGCATAATCAGTGCCAGTGCAAATAAAGGCAGTAAAAACAGTAACATTTTTCAGTTCCTCCCGAAATTAATTCAAATTAGCCTTAAGCGGCTCAAAGCTCTTTCCGTCGCTTACATAGAAACGACCGAATATCTCATAAAATTCAAGTCTTAATACCTGAATGCCTACAAGGAATCCCTCCATACCGATTACGAAAGCGTTTCCGAGTATCTGTACAATCACGGTACCGACGCCTCCGTCACCAGCCAGCACTCCTACGACCAACATCATACCTGCGTGGCTCAGGATAAATCCGCCTACACGGAGGAATGACATTGTGTTTGTAAGATATGAAAGACAGGTTTCGAACAGTTCGATGACGCCTTCAATAATGAAGTTGCCGACAGACTTTTTCTCCTTCGGCTTATCCTTATCGTTCTGGTCGGGTCTTCCGGGTGATGTAAGCTCTGCGGGCATCTTCATACGTTCAAAATAAAGGCCTGCAAATATATCATCCACCATTGCCCTGTGCTGTTTTGATACAAAATAAACGCCGTATACGTTATCGTCGTTTTCGGTGATAGGAATGAACACAAATTCCTTGTCGGTAAAGTATCCCAATTTGTCATAGCTTTCACGGGGCATCTTTCCGTAAACCGCACGGACAAATTTCAGATCGTTCAGCTTTTCGAGGTCTTCTCTTGTTTTTCTGAGCAATTCTTCGCTCATCGTATCGGAAGCCATAATTGCCGCATCGGCAACCGTCTTATGCTTTAAATTGACAACGTTGCGTTTTATCGAGTTTGCGACAAGGTGTGCAAGAGGCTCTTTGAACATCATAATGCCGAGCGGCAGTATCACCAGAAGAAGTATATACGGCAATGTGAACATCTCAATGCCGAATCCGAGCTGAAGTCCTGCCGCCGCTACGACTGCGATATAGAATATCATACCGGTTATGCCGTTTGCTCCGAACAGTGCGGAGGAATAATCCTTGCGCCTGAATGACAGCACAATATTCATCGTCATTGAAACCACTATCAATATGACACCTATCGCAAGCGCCGCTATAAGCAGATAGGTTGAAATCTGGAATATGCTGTTCGGCTTTCCGAGTACAGAGTAAAGCGGTTCAATATGGAAGAAAGGCTTTATTATATCTTCATTTCCGAACACCGAGCCATAAAGACAGCCGAATATCGCCGAGCTTATGCCGATACGCTCCATTATTGGACCGAGCTTTGCTTTCTTCCACTTTGTGAGTATGAATCCGAAAAGCGAGATTACAAGCCCTTGTCCGAGATCGCCGAACATTATGCCGAATATCAGCATATACGTTATAGCGACATACGGCGTCGGGTCGATGCCCGTGTATGACGGTAAGCCGTACATATTGACGAACATCTCAAACGGCCTGAACAGCCGGTTGTTTCTGAGTTTTGTCGGAGGCTTCATCCTGTCATCAACGAAATACTTCTTTTCCTCGATAACAATATCCGATACGCCCGACAGATGCTCCCTGAACTTTTCTACTTCTCTTGTCGGGACAAAACCCGCCATATAGAATTTATTGTTGATTACCGAAACCTGACTTCTAAGCTCATAGCTGTTGTTAAGGAAAATCAGCTTACTGCGTACCTTTTCAAACTGCGATTCTTCATTTTTCTTTATGACCGCAAGCTCTTCCTTTACATCCTTCAGCTTTATTTCCAGTTCCTTAAGCTGTCTGTTAAGCTCTGCGGCGGCTGTTTCTCCGTCGCCGTGAAGGAAGTCCGGTAAACGTATCCGCTCAAAATAAAGGCTTCTGAAAATATCGTCTATCTGTACGCTTTCTTCCACCGGAGCGAAATAAAGCCCCCAGACATAACCGTCCTTTTCTTCAAGCGGCTCAAACACAAAGCCTTTTTCGCTGTAGAAATCGAGCTTCGTATAGCTTTCCGACGGCAATTTGCCGAAACGTATCTTGACGTGCTTACAGCTGAACAAATCCTTGAAATCAACGTTTAGATTCGACAGGTTTCCGACCTGCCTTAATACATGGCTGTATTCGTCTATTGATTTCTCAAGCTCGTTCTTTTGCTCTATGACAGGCATCACACGCTGTTCAAGCTCTGTGAAATACATATCGAAGTCATGGATTGCCTCCATCTGTATATCGTCATACGAAACAGTTTTGTTTTTTATCCCAAGCCCGACGGACAATACATCCGCTCGTTTCATAAGACCGCCGTAAATGTCCTTGTCTTTCAGCGTCTTGAAATGTGCGGAGCCGTAGGTCATGGTATAAAATGACGGCTCAATGTGAAAACATTTCGTTTCGCAACATCGTACAAGAGTTTTGTTGACTTTTTTGAGAGGTCCGCTGACCGATATAAGTGACATCTTCTCAACTGCCATTATATCATTCCTTTCGCTGTATATTTGCTCTATAATATCAGCATTTTTTCTATCTGTGACGGCTCGAGCGAGTACCTTACGCCCTCTATCACAGTTGTTAAATTTCTGTTTTCAATCTGCAAAAGCTCAGTCAGTGAATATATAACCGTGCTGTCGCACTGTGATAATGCGAGCTTTGCGTCATAATAACGTTTGTTTGACGTATATACCGCCGTTTCGATGTCCGTTGCCTGCTCCTCGTTAATATCCTTGAAATAAGGGAGCTTCAGCAGAAGCGGCAATATCGGCTCGTTATCGGCTTTCGTCAGTATCTGTTCCATTGTCTTTTTATCGAATCTGTCGCAAAAAGGCAGAGTATGCGCAACCACATCTTCGGTTGACATTTTGAAAAGTCCTTTCAGCCGATAGCATATCTTGATATTGTACATATCGCAACGTCTGCGGATACATTTTTCTACTTCCGTGCGTTCACTGCCGGACATATCCTTTTTTATACGGGAAAAAAGCGTCGTATAAAGATATTTTGTAAGCTCATAATCAACAGAAACAATGGGCGGAAAAGCCTTAGTTCCGTCGGAAAGAGGAGCAAGAACGTCATAATACGGCGTACCCTTCAGAACATCCAGTATTTCATCAAATGTTCTTGCTTTTGAAAGTGCCCGAATATCGTAAGAACAGATATTCGTCAGATAACCCGGAAAGCCCGGAATGAACAAATCGTAAACGCCTGCGCCGATATACATTGCGGCATTGATAATCTGTTTTATTTCCTCCTGTATAAGCAGAAAATCATAGAACTTGTTTTTACTGCCCGGACAGAATTTTCTCAGTTCGTCATATATTCTGAAAAGACGTTTTTCCATCAGCCTTTCAGCCTGACTGCGCCTTACCGTATTGTCAACCGCTGAAAAATCCTCACAGAAATCACCGTATGTTTTCAACTGAGCCACAATCTCACCGACATTTGCCTTTGAGATCAAGGTCTTATATTCATCAAGACCCAGAAGCCCGCCGTACTTGGCTCTTGCTTTGGCAATGACCGCCGCCGAACCTGCCGACATGAAATCACCTCCGAATACTTATGCTATGCTGTCATTCAACCGAAATGATATTTTTATATATCTCGTCTGTCCATTTATCCCTGTTCTTCGAGAATTCATCGTCAAGACGCTTAATGACAGCGTTGCACTCGGCTGCAGTCGCAGAGCAATGCTCTTCTCCGCTCTTTTTAAGCTCATCGTGATAGCTGTTTATCTTGTCACTGCGTTCTTCTTCGCAGACGATACGTTCTTTTTCACGGAGAGCCGCCGCATCGGAAAGAATGGCTTCGGCTTTTTTGTTTGCCTGAGCAACTATTTCTTCGGCGTGCTTCTCATAAGCGATAATCTCGCTGATTACATCCATCGGAACACCACCTTTCAGTAGGCATAAATCTAAAATCATAATTAAGTTTACTACAATTATTCACAAAAAACAAGCCGAATTATTACCAAAAAGACTTTGAAAAATTTGTATGATAATATCCTTGACAAGACTTTTTGCTGTCGAACGCAAATGTCGACATATTGAAAAACCGCAGGATGTCCTGCGGTTCAATGTTAGTTTTTAAGGCTCTGTAAGGGTGCGGGAATACGTCCGCCTCTTGAAATGAATTTTGACGAGGAGAACTTGCTGAGCTTCATTACCGGACCGCTTCCGAACAGACCGCCGAACTCAAGCGTGTCGCCTTCCTTCATTCCTATTGCGGGAATTACACGGACTGCGGTTGTCTTTGAGTTTACCATACCTATAGCGGCTTCGTCTGCGATGATTGCCGAGATCGTATCGGCGGATGTATCGCCGGGAACGGCTATCATATCAAGACCGACAGAGCAAACGGCTGTCATAGCTTCGAGTTTTTCTATTGATAATGCGCCACGGTTTACAGCGTCTATCATACCTGCATCCTCTGATACGGGGATAAATGCGCCTGAAAGACCGCCTACACTTGAGGATGCCATTACGCCGCCCTTCTTTACCGCATCGTTCAGCATCGCAAGTGCGGCTGTTGTACCGTGTGCGCCGCAGCTCTCAAGACCGATTTCCTCAAGGATATGTGCAACACTGTCGCCTACTGCGGGGGTAGGAGCAAGTGAAAGGTCAACGATACCGAAGGGTACACCGAGCATCTTGCTTGCCTCAGCGCCTACAAGCTGACCCATACGGGTAATCTTGAATGCGGTTTTCTTTATCTGCTCTGCGACTTCGCTTATGCTTGCATCAGGCATCTTGGAAAGTGCGGAACGAACAACGCCGGGTCCGCTTACGCCGACATTAAGAACGCAATCCGCCTCGCCGACACCGTGGAAGGCACCTGCCATAAAAGGATTATCCTCAACGGCATTGCAGAAAACCACTATCTTTGCGGCGCCGAAACAATGGTTATCCTTAGTTGCTTCAGAAGCCTGCTTGATAATCTTACCCATAAGAGCAACGGCATCCATATTGATACCCGCTCTTGTAGAGCCGACATTGACCGAAGAACATACGTTTGATGTTTCTGCAAGCGCTTCGGGTATAGAGTTTATAAGCTCAAGGTCGCCTGCCGCAAAACCTTTCTGAACAAGTGCGGAATAACCGCCGATGTAGTTTACACCCGTACCCTCTGCTACTCTCTGGAGAGTTTTTGCAAACTTTACGGGGCTTCCCTTTGCGGCTGCCGCAAGCATCGAGATGGGTGTTACCGAAAGACGCTTGTTGATTATCGGAATACCGTAGCGCTTTTCTATTATCTCACCTGTTTCAACGTGATGCTCAGCAACACGCATCATCTTCTCGTATACCTTTTCGCAGGATTTGTCTATATCGCTGTCGATACAGTCAAGAAGCGAGATACCCATTGTGATAGTACGGATGTCAAGATTTTCTTCCTGTATCATCTTGATGGTTTCAAGAATATCTTTTGAATTGAACATTTAGTTTCTCCCGTATGTAATTATATATTGTGCATCGAATTGAAAATATCTTCATGCATAACGTGTATCTGAAGGCCCATATCGTTTCCGGCTTCTTTCAGCTTGTCTGCAAGTACGTTGTAATCAACGGAACACTTTGTTATGTCAATAAGCATTGTCATAGCAAAAAGATCCTGCATTATCGTCTGTGTAACGTCCATAACGTTTGCATTGCACTCTGCACAGATATTACTTACCTTAGCGAGAATACCTACTGTATCTTTACCAATAACCGCAACTACTGCTCTCATAAAATAAACCTCTCTTTTCAGGATAAAAATATATCTCTTGTTATTATACACCACTCGGCTCTAAAAGTCAAAGCATTTTTTAAAAAGGCGAAAAAACACATTGCGCCGTTATTCGTCAATATTTTCAAAAACTACTTGTAATCGGACATAAAAAATGATACAATATAAATATCTATATGGATAATTTATCTGATTTTCCGGAGTGTGTGACCATTGAACGATAGACTTGGCTTTTTAAGAGATAAATCGAATAAGCTGTCGCTGTCCCCAGGTGTCTATCTGATGAAAGACAAGACGGGCAGGATAATCTACGTCGGTAAGGCAAAAGCCTTGAAGAACCGTGTAACAACGTATTTTCATGCGCTTGAGAGCCATAATGCAAAGACAAGGAAGCTGGTCGAAAATATCTATGATTTCGACTTCATCGTCACACCGAGCGAGCTTGACGCACTTGTTCTTGAATGCAGTCTTATAAAGCAGTACAATCCCAAATATAATATACTGCTAAAGGACGATAAGGGCTATAATTATATTAAAATCACCAAAGAGCCATATCCGAGAATTTCTTATGCGCTTAACTGCAACGATAAGAATGCGGAATATCTCGGTCCGTTCACGAGCGGATTTACCGCAAAGCAGGCGGTCGATGAGGTCAACAGAATCTTTATGTTCCCGTCCTGTCACAAGGTCTTTCCGAGAGATTTCAGAAAAGAGCGTCCGTGCCTTAATTATCATATAAAAAGATGTATGGGTGTTTGTACCGGCAAGATAAAGCAGGACGAATACAACAGCCTTATACACTCTGCAATAGAGTATATGCAAAACGGCAGTAAGGCGAGCGTAGAACGTCTTACCGAGCAGATGTACGAAGCATCGGAGAATCTTGAGTTTGAAAAAGCCGCAAAACTCCGTGACCGTATAAACGCAATTGAGAAAATGAAGGACGGTCAGGATATATTCTCCGACAAGACATACGATTTTGACGTTGTAGCACTGGCTCAGAACGTTGAACTTGCAAGTATTGCTGTTATATGCTACCGTGGCGGAAGAATAACCGACAAGATGAATTTCTTCATCGGTGACGAATATGACCCCGGTCAGATGCGTTCGGATTTTCTGGTCGAATACTACAGCGCAAGGACAGATGCGATTCCGAAACAGATTTATATAGACAAGGAAATGGAGGACAGTGCAATCCTCGAAGAATACTTCTCCGCCCTTTGCGGACATAAGGTTACTGTCACGGTGGCTCAGCGGGGCGAAGGATTGTCAAGGGTGCTTTTAGCTAAGCAGAACGCCTCTGAGTACCTTTCGATGAAGGTCGGCAGGACGGTAAAAGAAATAAACGCACTGGAGGATCTTGCAAAGCTGCTGGGTCTTCCTAAGATACCGACAGTTATCGAAAGCTACGATATATCAAATCTCGGAGAGGACAGCAGGGTCGGCGGTATGATAGTGTACCGCAACGGCAGACCGTATAAGGCAGGCTACAGGAAATTCACGATCAAGAACGTTATCGGTCAGAACGACTATGCGTGTATGCAGGAGGTATTGCAAAGACGCATACAGCGTTATCTTGACGGTGACGAGAGTTTTGCGCCGCTGCCCGACCTTATTCTTCTCGACGGTGGAAAAGGTCATGTACACGCTGTACAGCAGGTGCTTGACAGTATGAATGTTTCAATACCGCTATACGGACTTGTAAAGGACGATAAGCACCGTACAAGAGCGATTGCGGCGCAGGGTGAAGAAATACAGATAAACGCCAACAGAAAGCTGTTCTCGCTGATGACAAACATCCAGGACGAGGTTCACCGCTTCTCGCTTTCATTCCAGCAGCAGACGCATAAGAAAAAGACTTATGAACTGGAACTGACAAAAATCAAAGGCATAGGAGAGGCAAAGGCACTCGCTCTGATAAAGCATTTCAAGACAAAGCAGGCACTCAAGGACGCATCTCCAGATGAGATTGCATCTGTAGCTAAAGTCAAAGAAGAAAAAGCAATAGAAATATACGATTTTATTAAAGAGAATTTTTGATTGACAAAGGAAAGGAAATAAGATGAGAGTAATCACAGGAACGGCAAGAGGCAGAAAGCTGATTGCACCCGAAGGACTTGATGTGCGTCCCACAAAGGACAGCGTAAAAGAGGCAATATTCAGCGCTATACAGTTTGAAACAGAAGGAAGCGTTGTGCTTGATTTATTTTCAGGCTCCGGTCAGCTTGGAATAGAGGCTGTAAGCAGGGGCGCTAAAAAAGCGTATCTTGTGGACAGCAGTCAGAATTCGATAAAATTCATAAAGCAGAATGTAGCCCACGTCGGCTTTGAAAGTCAGTGCGAGATTGTCAATATGCCCAACTCCGCATTCTTAAGAACCACCGGAGAGAAATTCGACATTGCCCTGCTCGACCCGCCGTATGAGAAAAGCCTTATACAGCGTTCTCTGCCGGCTCTTACCGAAAAAATGAAGGATACGGGCGTAATAATATGCGAGCATGAACCGGGCTGCAGATTACCCGAAGAAATAAACGGATTTGTCATTACAAAATCAAAAAAATACGGCAAAACCGCACTTACATTCTACAGAAAACCACAGACGGAAGACGAGGAATAAAATATGAAAACAGCTATATATCCCGGTAGCTTTGACCCCGTAACGTATGGTCATCTTGAGATTATTTCAAGAGCGTCAAAGCTGTTTGATAAAGTAATCGTGCTTGTGTCGGTAAATCCGCTCAAGCCGTGCAGCTTTACAATAGAAGAAAGAAAACAGTTCCTGCGTGAGAGCGTTGTGGCGGAAGGCATAGGAAATGTTGAAGTCGACAGCAACGAAGGACTTCTCATCAACTATTTCAACGAGCATAACGCAGATGTTATCGTAAAAGGGCTTCGTGCTATTTCTGACTTCGAATATGAATTCCAGATGGCACAGGCCAACAGAAAGCTGTGCTACAAAGCCGAAACGATATTCCTGACTTCGAAAAGCGAGTATACCTATCTGTCATCCAGTATGGTAAAGCAGATAGCGATGTTCGGCGGAGATATAAGCGATTTCGTTCCGGAGTGCATACTTGACAGAATAAACGAAAGGCTGAAAAGATACTGACGAATTATATTTCGTAAAAATAAATCAGATGTTTGAAAGGATGGTATTAAAATGAGCATTGAAGAAATTCTTGAGGCAATGGACATTGAGCTTGACAAATCAAAGAACGTTCCCCTGACAAGAGGTAAATCCCTTATTGACGTTGAGCAGTTCAGAGATCTTATCAGACAGGTAAGGCTGAACCTCCCCGGCGAAATAAAACAGGCACAGGCACTTGTAAACGACCGCAGAGTGATTATTAACGATGCTAAGGCAGAAGCCGAAAGCATAATCAGAAAAGCCGAAGAAAAAGCAAAAGCTATGGTATCCGAGGAAGTTATCACAAAGCAGGCGCAGAACAGGGCTCACGAGATACTCACCTCGGCGCAGACAAAGTCCAAAGAGATCAAAAGTGCGACCAACAAATATGTTGAAAGTATGCTCAGCAGAGTTGACGAGCTTCTCACCTCGAACCTTACCGATGTAAGAAAGACAAGAGCGTCGCTTAAAGACAGCAAAAACTGACAGAGGCGTATATTGAGCTACAAGACGATAAGAAACCGCACTGAAGCGTCTTTTACCGAGAAAAAATCAGAATTTATCGGATACATTTCGCCTGCCGGAACAGAGGAAGAAGCAATAGGCTTCATAAACGAAATAAGAGCGATGCACAGAAAAGCCACCCACAACTGCTATGCCTATATTCTTCGCAACAACAATACAGGCAGACACAGCGATGACGGCGAGCCGGGCGGTACTGCGGGTATGCCCATTTATGATGTTCTTTCCAAAAACGGCATAACAGATGTCGTATGCGTTGTGACCCGTTATTTCGGAGGGATTCTGCTCGGTACGGGAGGGCTCGTCCACGCTTACTCAAAAGGTGCGTCAATGGCCCTTGCAAATGCCGAAATTGTAAATATGGAGGTAGCGGACAGCCTTAAAATAAGCTGCGACTATACTATGTACGGTATAGTCAATTCTGTGTTGCCTGAATTTGAGTCGATTATCCGTGACACAGAATTTACAGACGGCGTATGTATCTATGCCGATGTAAAAACCGAGCTTACAGAAAGTCTTACGGCAAAGCTGACCGACAGATGCAACGGCAAGGTCAGAATCGAGAAGCTGAAAAGCGGATATGTCGAATTTTAAACAAAAATAAAAAAATAAAGGACTTTTTTCATATTTTAAAGTATATTATTTCGGAAGATGAACAGCCGGACGGTTGCTCATCTTCGATTTGTCGTTGACGGAAAGGTCGTGTGATATTTGGACTCAAATAACGGTAAATCACCACGCACGGTAACCGAAGAAATTGAAAATCTGACGCTTTCGCCCTACGCCTGCAAAAGCACAGCTACAAAGGGCAGAAAGGTATATGAGCCTCCGTGTGATATACGCACGGAATTTCAAAGGGATCGTGACAGAATAATCCACTGCAATTCTTTCAGACGGCTCAAGCACAAGACGCAGGTTTTTCTGATACCGAAATCAGACCACTACCGAACACGTCTTACGCATACCCTTGAGGTATCGCAGATTGCCAGAACAATAGCAAGAGCGTTAAGGCTCAACGAAGATCTTACGGAAGCTATAGCGCTCGGTCACGATCTTGGACATACTCCCTTCGGACATGACGGAGAGAGAACACTGGATCAGCTTGTTCCCGACCATTTCAGGCATTACGAGCAGAGCAAGCGAGTAGTCGAGGTGATTGAAAAGAACGGTCAGGGGCTTAATCTTACAAGCGAAGTGATTGACGGCATCCTTTGCCACACCAACGCTACCGCTAAAACGCTTGAAGGTCAGGTCGTAAAATTCAGCGACAAGATAGCGTACATAAATCACGACATTGAGGATGCGATAAGAGGCGGTGTTCTAAGACAGGAGGATTTGCCGAAAGGACCTATAGAGGTGCTTGGCAAAAGCAAAAGTGAGAGAATAACCACTCTGATAAAATCAATAATCGCAAACAGCACAGATCTTATACAATACGATGAAGCTACAAGACAGGCACACGATGAGCTGCGGAAATTCATGTTCGACAAGGTTTATTTCGCACCGAGTACGAACGCCGAAAAAGGCAAGGCCTGCCACATAGTTGAATATTTGTATAAGTATTTCATCGGTTCCCCGGAAAAAATGCCGGAGCTTTATGTCGGCTTCGCAAAAGAATACGGGCTTGAACGTGCGGTATGCGACTTCATAAGCGGAATGACGGACGACTTTGCAGTTGACTACTTCAAGGAACTTTGCATTCCGAAAAGCTGGTCTTATTAACAGTTTTCAAAGAAAGGAAGAACGATGCGTTTATCGGAAGACTTTCTTTTAAATATCAAAGAAAGCAACGATATATATGATGTGATCTCATCGTATGTACCACTGAAAAAGTCAGGTACGGATTATGTCTGCAACTGCCCCTTCCACTCGGAAAAAACACCGTCATGTCATATATACATGGCCACGCAGAGCTTTTACTGCTTCGGCTGCGGAGCGGCAGGCGATGTTATAAATTTCATACGGCTCTATGAGCATCTCGATTATATGGAAAGTGTGAAATTTTTAGCTCAGCGTGCAGGTATAGCTATGCCTGACGAGGAAGGCGACAACGGCATAAAAAGGCGTACAAGGGCTTATGAAATGAACCGTGAGGCAGGTAGGTTCTTTCATAAATATCTGTACTCCCCTGCCGGCAAGGAAGGCCTTGATTACTTATACGGCAGAGGTCTAACAGACCACACGATAAGAACATACGGTCTTGGCTATGCTCCCGATACATGGGATTCGCTGAAAAAACATATGAATTCGCTCGGATACAGCGATTCCGAGATGGAAGAAGCGTCACTGCTTTCAAAATCATCAAAAAGCGGTAATTACTTTGACTTTTTCAAGTACAGGGTAATGTTCCCGTTTATTGATGTCAGAGGTAATATAGTCGGTTTTTCCGGCCGTGTCATCGGTGGCGACGATAACAGAAAGTACCTTAATACAAAGGCGACTGCGGTATATAATAAAAGTACATTCCTGTACAGCCTTAACCACGCAAAAAATGCGGGCGAAAGCGTTCTGATAATGTGCGAGGGAAACCTTGACGTCATTTCAATGTATCAGGCGGGCTTTAAAAACGCCGTTGCGACCTGCGGTACAGCTATAACGGATTCTCACGCAAGGAACATTGCGAATCTCGGCTTCAGGAAGGTCATTCTTGCGTATGACAGCGATGCCGCAGGACAGAAAGCTACCGCAAGAGCGATGAATATTCTTGACAAGGTAGGAATTTCCGCAAACGTGCTGACTATGCAGGGTGCAAAAGACCCCGACGAATATATCAAAAAGTTCGGCAAAGAGGCATTTCAGCTTCTGATTGACGGCAGTCAGTCGGGAATGGATTACGAGCTTAAAAAAATACGCTCAGAGACAGACCTCTCCGCACCCGGCGGAAAATCGGAATATCTTAAAAAAGCGGTAGGCTTTATAGCAAATATAAACAGCCCCATCGACCGTGCCGTGTACATTTCGACTATAGCACAGGAATGCGATGTCAACCGTGCAAATGTAGACATAGCCGTAAATCAGATTATCGCAAAGAGAAACAAGACACGGGAAAAGGATAATCGCCGTGCGATACTTAACGGCTCGGTAAACAGAGATAAGATTAATCCGGAAGCGTCACGCTATCCTGCTGAAACACAGGCGGAACGGGGTATCATAGCATATCTGTTCCACTCGCCCGACGTTCTGAAAAAAATAACCGATAAAATAAGCTCCGATGATTTTGTTACGGAGTTCAACAAACGGCTGTTTATCGATCTCACGGCAATGATTTCCTGCGGACTTTCAAATGACGTTTCAATGCTTGCCGATAGATATTCTGCGGAGGAAGTTGCGTCAATATACAAGCTGATACACGAAAACAATAATTTGCCATTCAGCGTAGAACGGCTGAACGATTATCTGAATGTGCTGATAAAATACAGAGATAAGAAGCAATCAAAAAGTGTTGCGGATATGTCGGAGGACGAACTAAGGCAATTCGCTGACAAAATAAAAAGCAATAAATCATGACCGGAAGGTTTTGAAAGGAACGATAAATATGGCAGACAGCAAAATAAACGAACTCATTAATCACGGTAAGCAGAACGGTAAGCTCACAACGAAGGAGATAACCGATGTGCTTGAGGAGCTTGACTTTGATGCTGATGAAATCAACAAGCTCTATGACGATTTTGAAAGCAGCAATATCGAGATCGTCGATGACTTCTCTGCGGATGAAGACCTTGACAGTGCGCTTGACTTTACCGACAGCGACGATTTCGAGTCTTCTCTTTCATCTGAAGGCATCGCTATAGACGACCCTGTTAAAATCTATCTCAAGGAGATAGGCAGAGTGCCTCTGCTGACAGCGGAAGAAGAAATTGAACTTGCCACCCGTATGGCACAGGGCGATAAGTATGCAAGAAAGCGTCTGAGCGAAGCAAACCTGCGACTTGTTGTAAGCATCGCAAAAAGATATGTCGGCAGAGGCATGCAGTTCCTCGATCTTATCCAGGAGGGTAATCTCGGACTTATCAAGGCAGTTGAAAAGTTTGATTATACAAAGGGATACAAGTTCTCGACCTACGCTACATGGTGGATAAGACAGGCAATCACACGTTCTATTGCAGACCAGGCAAGAACTATCAGAATCCCCGTTCATATGGTTGAAACCATAACAAAGGTAAAGAAGGTTTCAAGCCAGCTCCTGCACGAAAACGGTCACGAGCCTACACCTCAGGAAATTGCGGACAGACTCGGAATCACGGTTGACAGAGTAAGAGAAATACTCAGAATATCTCAGGACCCCGTTTCGCTTGAAACCCCTATCGGTGAAGAAGAAGACAGCCACTTAGGCGACTTCATTCCCGATGAGGATGCGCCTGCACCCGCAGAAGCGGCATCAAGAACGCTTCTCAAGGAACAGCTGAGCGAAATTCTCGGTACGCTTACTCCCCGTGAAGAAAAGGTTCTTCGTCTGAGATTCGGTCTTGAAGACGGCAGACCGAGAACTCTTGAAGAAGTAGGCAAAGAATTTGACGTTACAAGAGAGCGTATCAGACAGATAGAAGCAAAGGCTTTAAGAAAGCTGAGACACCCTTCGAGAAGCAAGAATCTGAAGGATTTTCTGGACTGATAAGGAGTAAGAAATGCACATTACTCTGGAAACCGACTATGCTATCAGGATAGTTGATTTTATGGTAAAGAATGACGGCAGATTCGATGCAAAAGCGATTTCCGAAAAGACCTATGTGCCGCAGACATTTGCTATGAAGATTCTTCGAAAGCTGGGAAATGCCGGTATAGTAAACTCGTACAAAGGCACTAAGGGCGGATATGAGCTTGGCAGGTCGCCGTCTGAATTATCGCTGTATGACGTGGTAGAAGCGGTAGAGGGTACATATATGTTCAGCCGTTGCCTTGACGGGCATTATAACTGCAATCGTGCCGAAAACGGTCTTCCTTGCAATTATCGCATAGCGTTTGCCAGAATTTCCGATATAGTATGTGACGAGCTTAAAAAACTCACTTTTGATGATTTTACCGGAAAGGCTTGACAAGGCAAAATTGATATGCTATAATATATAGCGTTAAGTTTTGGAGTAACTGCCGAGAAGGAGAACAGTATGACGTATAAAGAGAGCTTTATTAAATTCATGATTGACAGCGGAGTTCTTACATTCGGCGAGTTCACACTCAAGAGTGGCAGAAAAGCTCCTTACTTCATAAACACAGGCAACTACAAGACCGGTGCACAGCTTGCGAAGCTTGGCGAGTTCTATGCAGAGTGCATCCACGATAACGGCATTGAAGCCGATGTACTGTTCGGACCTGCCTATAAGGGCATTCCCCTTTCGGTAAGTGCTTGTGTGGCACTGTTCAACAAGTTCGGCGTTGATGCAAGCTACTGCTTTGACAGAAAAGAGGTCAAGGATCACGGCGAAGGCGGTATGTTTGTAGGAAAACAGCTTGCCGACGGCGACAAGGTAGTTATCATAGAAGATGTAATGACATCGGGCAAGGCTCTAAGAGAAGTTATTCCCAAGCTCAAGGGTGCGGCTGATGTAAATATAACGGCAATGGTAATAACAGTTGACCGTATGGAAAAAGCACTTGACAGTGATTTAAGCGCAGTACAGTCTGCCGACAAGGATTTCGGCGTAAAGGTTTACTCGATTGTTAATATCAATGACATAATCAGCGCCATTGAAAACGGTGTTATCGAGGGCAAGCAGTACCTTGACGCTATGAAGCAGTACCGTAGCACTTACGGCGTAGAATATTAATTGAATACTCTTCCCTCTTGAAAAAGAGGGATAACATCGAGGTGTGGCTCAGTTTGGTAGAGCGCTGCGTTCGGGACGCAGAGGTCGCAAGTTCAAATCTTGTCACCTCGACCATAATAACAACCGCTTAAGCGTATTGCTTAAGCGGTTTTCTTGTGTTTTCAGTAATTATTATCAAATCTTGAATTTTACTGAAATTAACTGAAATTGACTATAGTGGGGGTGTCAAAAGGGGTGTCAAGTTAGGAAACTAACTAATATTCTGCTGCATAGCAAAATGCACAAACGAAAGCCTATTTTGTTGTGCAAGTGTACAAATTTGATTTTGCATTACACGAAACGCTTGACATTACACAAAACGCATGATATAATATAGGCACAGGGTTAAGAAAGACCCTCGAAAAATAAAACAGGCTCAATTGAGCGAGAAAGGAAAAAAGATATGGAAAAGACGATTGCACAGTGGATTGAAGAAGCAGAAAGCTTTAAGAGCGAGTTCAAGGCAAGCACAGGCAGACATCCCACGCTCGAAGATGTCAAGGCTGAAATCGCCACGATAGACGGTGTTGAAAATGCAGACAGCTATGCTGAAGAACTTTTCAGCCACATGAACTAAAAACAATTGAAAACCGAGAGCCGACAGGCTCTCGCCCTTCGGGGCGTTGACATAAAGGAGATTTGATATGAAAGACAACATAGTAAAAGTTTACAGAGCAGTGCTCACGGTAAAACTTTCCGAACGTGATAAAGCTATCGCTGAGTATGACTATCCGAGCAAAGAAGACATACGTCTTGCAAAAGAAAACACCGATGACGAGCCGCCTGAAAGTGTACGTTGCGTTTTGATGCACTTAGAAGACCCTGAGTATTATAAGGACTCAGTCATCAAGAGTCTTATCGATGATATTATCGAGGAAGTACCCGATGCTATCTGCAAGGCAGATTTAGAGAAAGCATACGAAGAAAATAGCTGCGATACAGAGCTTGCTCTCCCTGACTATATAGATGCCGAAATACTTAGCACTGCTATCCACTACGAAGGTGTGATTTCTCGTGATATGATGCGAAATTTCGATGGTATTTACAACACGTTTAAAGTTGCAGATTACTTATACAGCAAAGGTGACGACAGCTTTACAATGACATTTACGCTCATACAGTATGAAGACGGCGCAGTTGAAGACTTCCATACCCCAGGCTGTTACAACGCTTTGGCAAAGAATTAAGTAAAAAACACCGACCGAGAGCGGTATTCCTCTCGGAGAAAGTTGAGGATAAAATCATGGCAAAGACATATTACGAAGAAAGCAACTACTTCGCACACAAATACGATGATTTTGCAGGTACGTTTTCGGATGATACTTATCTCAATCCTAAGCTCTCAGCCCCGCACTACACAGAGTGGGATTACAGCGGATACAAAGTTTATGAGCTTAACTTTGGTAGCGACGGCTACCGTTTCTGGAACACGGTTCTTGCGCACAACCCTCAGGAAGCCGTAGAATACTACAAGTGGATAACTTCCGGCGAAATGGACAAACACGTCTATACTGTCACCGAATACGAGCTGGATGAAATCGGCAAGGATAACATTTATGAGCTGCCAACTTACATTTGCCCGCCCCACTGGACACGCCCCGAAGAACGCAAAAATGCTCTTCAGAGATCACACGAGATGTGGGAAGCGATGGCACTCAAAATCACAGGAATGAAAAGATATAAGGGCTGGTTGGACGAAGAAAGCCGCAAGGATAATGCCGAAGATGAAAAATACCTCACGGAAAAGGGATTTTCCAAAAGGATAGTCCGCTTAAAAGATCTTCCCAAAGACGAACAAGAAAACTATATTGAGATGATCACATTGTGGGACGAAAACGAAAATCCAAACGAAGACACGATAATCCGTGTCGAGTACAAAAACGGCGAAAACGGTTATTTGTACTTTGCACCATCTGAGTACACGATTGAAAAATTAAACGAACAGGAAAACTAAGGTATAAAATCACATCCCTCTGCAACAGGGCAGAGGGAGAAAGGGCGAGGTTGTTTTTATGTATAAAGTGATAAAAGGCGCAAGATATAACACAGAAACAGCAAAATATTTAGCTTCGTGGAGCGCACCGTGTGCGGTCAGCGACTTTAAGTACTATGAGGAAACTCTCTATCGTACTAAAGCGGGAAATTATTTTCTGCACGGAGAAGGTCACGGTGCTTCTCCATATCGTAAGCGTGAGCCGGACGGCTGGACGCACGGGGAAAAAATCATACCGATGACTTATGAGCAGGCGCAAGCCTGGGCGGAAGAGCATCTGGACGGTGACGAGTATGAGGATATTTTCGGAGACGCAGACATCGGCGCTGACGCTACTCTCACAGTGTCAGCAGGTGCTATGCGAAAACTTCAACAAATTCAAAGTCAAAGCGGAAAAACGTTGAAAGCCGTTATAGACGAACTCTTAGGGGTGCAGTCATGAAGAAAAAGCACCCAAAAGAGCCACTGCCGCTGGCTTTTCTTAAAAAGTTTTCTGAAAAGTACGCTTGGATATGGAAGCCGCTTGATGAGTGCTGTGCTTCTAAAGGTCAAGATCTTCCTGACTGGAACAGCGCTTGCGAACTTCCTATAGCGGCAACCGCAAGCATTGCTTCGGCAATATTTCCGGTAGATCCTGACTTTCCTGCTACTGCCGCTTGCTTGTATGCTTGGCGAAAGCATAAGGAGATGTACACTTTCGACAGAGATCTTGCTGATATGCTTATAGAGCAAGCTGATAAAGACCTTGAAATACCGATAGATATACTACTCACTCTACCTTATCCTTGCTTATGGATACAGTACGAGAAAAGCGAAGGCTTTTTTGTGTGGATAGAGCACGATATGAACACTTCCGAGCTTGAGTTACGCATACTTGAAGTGGACGAAAGTGGAGTGATAGACAACATACCGATACACCTTATCAGCGGAGGTACGATCCTTGACGGCATAAACGCATCCCTTGACGTAAGCGAAAAAGAACTTAAGAGCAAGGAATTTTCTGTGTTGAAAAGCACGATAGCTTCCGTACAGAGTAAGAAAGTGTCAAAGTACATGCAACTTATACTTTATATCTGTGCAGAAAACAAAGATGAGCAAGAAAACGCCGAGCAAAAAGCGATTTATAAGCCGTCGCAAGTACCAAAAGATGCTTTTAGAGAACTTCGCAAGTGGGATGTTGGATTCCGAGTAGGAAACACGATTAGAAAATACAAGTCAGAGCATAAAGAAGATACACCACATGCTGAGCGCATCGGAAGTCACGCTTCAAAGCGTCCACACACACGACGAGGTCACTATCATCATTACTGGATTGGTAGCGATAGGGACAATAGTCGGAAAATTATTTTAAAATGGGTTGCGCCAATGTTTATAGGCGGGTCAGGCAATGATATCATAGCTACAGAACACAAAGTAAAATAAAAAAATCCCCCGACAGAGCCTTTTTGCTCCGCCGGGGGATAACTGTATTATTCAGCCTTTAAATTCTTAACGTACATCCAGCCGGTAACATCGGTACCGATACCTATCAGTGCTTCCTTACCGTCCTTTGACATCGTGATAACATCAAAGACGGTCGTATAAACAAACGGATACGGCTCTGTACCATCGGAAAAAGTAGCACCGGCATTGACCTTAACTTTACCGCCAACCTTTACTGCCTTAGCATCATCTGCTGACGGTGCCGGCTGATCGGCAGGATAAAGATCTGATATGTACATCCAGCCTGTCCACTGTTCACCGATACCGATACGGGCTTCCTTGCCGTTGCGTGACAGCAGCTGTACGTCATAAACAGTGTTGTAGACTTCTGTAAACGGCTTTGTACCGTCTGAAAATGTCGCTCCTGCCTTTACTCTGACCTTGCTTCCGACCGTAATAGCTATACTTGTGGGCTTCTTCGTCTTATAAAAAGACTTTTCCCCCATCAAGTACGGCAGAGGATCTACATACTGCGTACCGTCAAACACATCAAAGTGCAGGTGCGTTCCGTAAGAGTAGCCTGTGTTGCCTTCCTTGCCTAACGCCGTGCCGGCTTTAACCTTCTGGCCAACCTTGACTTTTACACTGCCTTTGACCAGATGCAGATAACGGCTGTATACTCCGCTCTCATGCTTAATGCGGACGTAGTTGCCTGCTGTATATGTATCGCTAAAGCCGTCAACAAAATCTTGCACAGCTACAACCTCACCGTCTGCTACCGTAATTGCATTGCAAGCGTGGCCTGCGTCATTGATAAAATCCATACCGTGATGTGTGCTGTAAGACGGCTCTCTTGTGCCGTAATCGGCTGTGCAATACTCCGACTTGCTTTCCAGCACATGACACTTAAAATTATACTTTCCGCTCATACTATTTTTCCTCGCTTTCGTTTTTCTCGGTGCTGTCGCCCTTAAGCTTCAACTGTTTTAACACCTCAAGCATTTTCTTTGGTATCGGTATGCCAAGCCCTGCCGCATTTTCCACGAGCGATATGCCCTCGTTTGCGATAAAAAACATTGTCACCGCTGACTGTAACACAGGAGTGCTGTTCAGTACATACGCATCAAGGACGTGTGCAACACCTACAAGCATTAAAATCAGTATCTTCTTGACTATGCCTTTGAAGCCGACCTCGCTTGACACATCTTTTCTGACAATTGCACACGCAACACCGGATATGTAATCAAGCACCATGCACACGATCAGAGCGGCAAGCAAGGGCGTAAAATCGCCCCATATCCAGCCTATTATGCCGCCGATAGTCGCAACTATCGCTCCAAAAACACTACTTAACTTTTCCATAACTTTTCCTTTCTGCCTATTCGGCGCTGTTTGCTTCTTCTTTTCCCTGCTTTGCGAGTATTGCGAGCGCTTCCTCGCTGTCATCCGGGATAATTCTTGCGCTCTCCATTACTGCGTCCTCAGTTTCGATGCCACCGAGGACAAACGTTCCGTCCGGAAATATCTGCATTTTCATCACCTACGCTCTCTTGTTAGTGTATTTTATCATAAATGACAGGGTTTTTGTTCCTGTCAATGACATCGTAACGGTGCCGTTCTCGATTTTCAGATGCTCGACAGAATCGCCGACTGTCAGCACATCTCTGTCGTAGAATGTGGCACTTGTCAACGTCAAAACAATACGGTTTCTGATAGGGCTTGCGTTGTTGTCATAGTACGGCTCAATCTCTACCTGATTGTAGCCTTCGCCGTATGTGGCATAGTCAAAACTTTTGGGTAATTCTGACGTTACAGTGCCATATATAACTATATCCGTATCACACATCCATGCTCGCCATATATTATCGTCACACCAGCGTGTGTACGACCGCTTTCTGGTAACGGACGTGTACCTTTGGACGCTGTTAAATGCGTCGGCATTCACATAGCGGATATTGTCAACAGTAAGCTCAAAAGGCTCATTTGCAGACACGGGGCGGTTTGATATATTCTGTGCGGATGCCGATGTGCAAAAATACCGTCTGCTTTTGCCCTTGTCTGATGCCGTGTTCAGCGCAATATTGTTTAAATCGATAGTCTGCCCGGTTATTTCTGTAGCCTTGAGATAATCCTTGCTATCAAGTGCCATCTGTGTCGCTGTCGATATAGGCTTGTCTATATCTGCGGTGTTGTCTACATTGCCAAGTCCGACCTCGCTTGCCGTATAAGCAGGCTTATTTTCTGCCTTCGCCCAGTCCGATATTTCGTCTGATTTCAGATACGCCGACAGGTCAACCGATATTGTACCGCTGTCCGATACATTAATATTCTCCCCTATCATCACGCCGCCGAGCGTGTCGGCTGTCGCAGGCGGCAAGGTATAACCTCCGCTGTCACCGCCGCACTTTATACTGCCTGCCACCCACAGATTTCCGTTGCTGTCAAGTACCAGTGCGTCACTCGTTCTTTCACTGTCATAGCCGTTTCCTACCGCAAGCAAGATATTCGTACCGTCAGAGTTCCAATTATTTCCGAAACGTGCCGCCCCGTGTATAGCTATGCCAAGCCCGCCGTGCTTTGCACTTGCTTCAAAAGAACCCTCGATCCACAGCATACCGTTCTCGTCAAGCGTTAAAGCATCGCTTTCGCTCCCCTCTTGCCAATCGCCGTTTCCTATTACAAACAACGTATTCTGCGTTTTATTTCGCCTGCCGAGTGCTGTTCCGCTTATCCAAGATGACTTGGCACCGTAGCCGTGTGCAAACGAATACTCGCTTAAAGCCTCGCTATACATACCTCCTGCGTGAGAATTACTGCCTATTGCTTTGCAATTTTCTCCTTCTGCGTGGGAATATAATCCTCGTGCCTCCGTTTCACAACCTTCGGAGTGAGAAACCCAACCGCTTGCAACTGTGCCTTTTCCCTCTGCGTGAGATGCGTAACCTGTAGCCTTTGTATCCACGCCCTCAGAATGTGCATTTTGTGAAGCCGCAGTGCCTTCTCCCTCTGCGTGTGCAGACGGTGCAGAAGCCGTAGTTGCATATCCTTCGGCATGAGCATACGGTGCATTTGCCGTTGTTTTATATCCTTCGGCGTGAGCATAATACGAGCTTGCCACGTTGTTTTCGTAGTCATTGAACACCTCGCAGTTTTTATCTGTGTTGGTGAACTTTCCGACACCGCCGGCATTACCGGTAGTAATTTTGTTGTTTATGATTTTTTGTGTATTTCCTGCCGTTGCCTTGTTCAGTACATTAAGCACCTTCAGCTTTTTGTCACCGCAGACATAGCTTTGTGTGTGCTTGCCGGTTGCGTATTCGTCCGTGATCTCGGTTATGACCGTTTCGTACTCCACTCCGTCAATACGAATAGATACCTTCTGCGCAAGCTCAGGCTCGGCTTCGTCATCCATAAACAGCGGTTCTATCTCAAAGTCATCAGATACCACATATTCTTCCGCCGCCTTAAGTGCGTATCTGTCTATCTCGGCTACGCTGTCGGTATCGACATCAAGCACAACCTCTTTACGCTTTACTCCGCTTGTGGTATCATTGGGACGCTTCACGCATTTTATCGTGACATCATCACCGCTACCGACTACGGCATATATAGCGTTTTTGTATGCCGATGTTCCGTCCTTGCGTGTATAACTTTTTATGTTATACCTGCTCTCGTCTATGATGATAGTCGGCTTGTCCTCGCTCGATTCCATATGCGGATTATAGTTGTCGCCGTCCTCCGCATTATCATCTATAATCAGCCGCATATCGTAAAAATGCGTCTTGCAGTTCTTCAGCAGATTAAAAATTGCCGTACTGACAGGCTCAAGACGTGTCATGTAGCGGTCGTCCTGTATGCCTGTAAGCGGCGGGTCTGCGTTGATCTGATTTACAGGCATCGTTATACCAAACATACCATATATCTGTCTGTCGCTGTCTGTAGCGTTAACGATATTGTAGTTGATGATGTCCGAGATACACAAAAATGTTGTGCCGCTTGTGACGTAATAGCCGTATGTTCCCTTGTCCTGTTCTTCTTTTGGAAAAAGCGTGACACGAAGTGCAAACAGATACTTTAAGTCGTATCCGGTGACGGTTATCTTATCGTCCTTCTTCTCAATGTCTGTAACATAAAGAAATGTACCCTTTACTATACGCTTTGTCGGGTCGCTTGCTATGTACGTCTGGCCGAGCTTTTCTCCGACTATCAGCATACGGTCCGGCTGTATACATCCGGCTTCATCGGAGTGTGTAGGTATTGTCATCTCGAAACTGCCGATGTCGTATGCTCTGCGTGTATACTTGAAGCTTTCAACATCAGACACGATCCCAACAAGATTCTGCGAGAATTTCGGCTTCTCTGCCGATAAAAAATCGTATACTCTAACTATCATCAGATACTCCTTACATAATCAAAACGCACCAGCTTTACTTTTATCGTACCCGCTGTTGCAATGTTCTTTACCGATAAAGTGTTATTGCCGGGATAGATATACTGCGATGTTGACTTTATCAGGTCGATACCGGAACGCTGTGAATACGGTATATACACCTTGCCGAGAAGTCCCCAGTCGATGTTTATCACATCACTTGTGCTCAGGTATTTTGTCAGCTGAAGTTCTCCGGTTATCGTTTTGCTACCCCGCTGTGGCTCTTTGCCGTAGACGCTCATGCTGTTGTACGACACAGGCATTTCACGCCCCGAAAGCGTAATTATTGCCGAATGCGTATTGGTACCCGTCATGGCAGCTGTTGCCGTTATGCTGAGCATAGCCGGCACTTTGTCCTCCGTCTGCGCTGTGAAATTTACCGACTGCGTTTTTCCCGCAGCGGCTGATACCTCCACATCTTCCGCTTTTACACGCCAGAACGGAACGTATGACAGGATCGTTATTTTTGATGTGCACAGCACACCTGCCTGCCGTTCTACCGCAGGAAGCTCACTGACAACACCCTCAATCTGATATGTCTTGCCGGCGCTGTTCGTGTATTTCAACGTACCTTCTACTCCTGCAGGAAAGTACCGCAGGAGCGTTCTGCGAAGCTCGTACATCGTAGCCGGCTTTCCGTTGCGAGGAAGCAGAGCGATTTCTGCGGTGATAGTACGGATATTTGCTTTTGCGCCGTAAAATCCCGCACCATCAAAGCCTACACGCTCGGAGCTGTCGTGCTTATATCCGAGAGCATTTCCCTCAAAGCTAAGCAGGTGGAGCGGTATGTATCCGTCTGCGTCGGATGATGTATTAACATCATCGATAGTCACCGCCGTGCCGAGAACGGTTGAAAATGTGATTTTCTCCATACTTTTCTCCTATCTGATTACAATATCGTCCATCAGTGCATCCTTGACCGCCTTTGTTATCTGAGCCATTGTCAGAGCCGTACCGATAAGGTTAACGTTTGCCGTGTTATTTCGTGTATTGTTGTTATTGACTATGCTTTCAACAGATTTTGAGCCATCGGCCATAGCCGACATTATCTGCTGTACGGTTTTCAGGCTCTCATTGATTGCGCTGATCTGATTGTTGTAGCTTTTCTGCTCGCTTTCATACTTTGCGTTTGCGGCATCCTTACGGGCCTGTGCGTTTCTCTGCCAGTTCTTTTCCGCCTTATCATCGTACAATCCCTGCAACTTTTTCTCCATCTGTTCACGGGAGAATTCGTCGAGCTGACTGTATTTAAGCTGTGCTTTAACTTCGTTTATCTGCTTTTCGAGGTCGTTGTCCTCATTCAGACGCTTGCGAGCTTCAATTTCATCATCAATAGCCTTTATAGTAGCATCACGAAGCTCTTTCTTTGCTTCAAGTTCACGCTTTATGAGGGCGATTTTTTTATCTGCTTCGGTCTTGTATGCCTCCGAAGCTTTTTTGAATTCATTGTCTTTACTGCTTTCTGACTTCTCGGACGAATTTCCGGTACCGCTGAAACTGCCAGCTTCCATATAGGTATCGAAGTTGTCATACATTGCCTTCAGTGCGTCACGCTTGAGCCTTAGGTCCTTTTTTGCTTCCCATTCCTGCTGATCGTAGTATGAGTTGATATTCGGTGTGCCGATTGTCGCATCGTACTCCGCTATCTGTGAAGCAAGCTTTGCCTTTGCAAGCTCTTTGTACGCTTCTGTGTTCAGCTTTATTTTGCCTGTTTCGTTGTCAAGACTGATACACTGCGTATACCCTGCGTCTATAAGCTTCAGCATAGTGTCATAAGACACACTGCCGTTCTTCCCCTGTTCTGCGTAGGCAGATGCCAGCTCGTTAAGATTCTTGACGAGTGTCGATGTGCTGTCGGCAAGTTCTTCGGTGGTTTTTATGTTATTGTTTTTGGCCTCGGTGTTTTCTTCGGTTTTCTTAGTTGTGGTTTCGGTTGCGGCGGCAAGGAGGGCTTCATCTTCGGCGGCTTGAGTAGCTAAATTTGTATACTCCTTGTATTTGTCGGCGGCTATATTATATATTTCCGATTCCTTCTGTCCTACCTGCACAAGATAATCTATATAATCTTTGTATGCCTGTGCTTTTTCAGCAAACGTTTCGCCTCCGATTTTTACAACACGTATTGTTCCGCCTGTACCCATTCCGATAGGCGCATTCCCGATTTTTATATTTGGATTAGTTATAGTGCCGTTTTCTATATCCTTGATACCGATGGTGGAACCACCAAGTTCCTGACCTACATTATTTCTTGTGTTTGTTATTCCTTCTTCGGTCAGAACTCTCTGTGCCTGATTATTCTTATTTACAGCCGCCTGCGCTTGAATCCTTGCGTTCTCCCGCTCTGCTTCCGTTGCCGCCTGTAGTTTCTTTATATTTTCTTCATAACTGCCGTTCACAAGATCTATAGCGTCCTTAGTATTGCCGTATGCGCTGTTAAGCTGCTCCTGCAGGTCTTTCAGTGTTTGTGTCTTTTCTGCGGCAGACTTAGTACTGTTAGCAACTTCGCCGTATTTCGCCATCACTTCTTCAAGCGTTTTAGTCTTATCGATCGATTTCTGCGCCTCGTCAGATAGTTCGGAAGCTGCCTGCGTAAGTTCCTCAACAGATTGTGTAGCGTTGTTTGTTGTGGCAATGAATGTCGCTATTCCTGCAACTGCTGTCAACACAACCGAGGCAATAAACACATACGGGTTTGCCGCACCGACAGCGTTAAATGTCGCCTGTGCAGCTGTTGCCTCCTTTGCAGCTGTTGTAAAGTGCTGTATTGACGCTACCGCCGCACTTATGACATTACCCATTCCGATGGCAATTTTAAATGTACCGAGAGCCACAGCCCCCGCTATTATTGCTTCCTTGAAGTCAAGCCCTACAGAGATAGCCTGCTTCAGAAAAGCGATAAGGTTTTTCAGCAGTACGCCTACTCCCTGCGCCCACTTATCGAGCGTTCCGTCCTCCTCCCACTCTGCTAAGAGATCGGACGCTTCCTGTAATGCCGACTTTACTTCTCCGAAAGCGCCCTCGCCCATTTTACGCATAAACTCGGACAGATTATCCTGCAAGGTACTGAGCATACCCTGCATAGTCTGCGACTGCTTTTCCATCATTCCCGCAAACTTTCCGTTACCTGTTGTAAGCCCAGTTATAGCCTTGTTCAGTGCGTCTATGCCGACCTCGCCCTTTGATACCATTTTTGAGAACTCTTCACCGGTCACGCCTATGCTTTCGGCAAGTGCTGTCTGAAGCGGTACACCTGCCTCCGTCATCTGCATAAGTTCTTCGCCGGTGACCTTGCCCTTTGCAAGCATCTGACCGTATGCAAGCGTTATTCTGTCCATTTTCTCGGCGTTTCCACTCGCAAGGTCACCGAGCTTTGTCATAGTGTCAATCAGATTGCTTTCATCCACGCCATAGCTCATCAGAAGCGAACCGCCGGAGATTACGTTTTCAAGCGTAAGCGGTGTCTTTGCGGCAAAGTCCCGCATTTTCTCTATCATTGCCGACGCTTTTGACGCAGAACCGAGCATAACCTCAAGAGATGTCGTGTGCTGCTCCATTTCGGCATTTGAGCCTATCAGCAGATCCCACAGTTTTTTACCGCCGTAAGCCGCAATAAAGCCGGTTATCAGCGTTTTCATCTTTTTCATCTCATCGGAAACACCGGAAACGCCTGCTTTTTGTTTTTTTAGTTCGTTTGTGGTATTTTTAAGCCCGTTTTTTAAGTCAATCTGCTCGGTTTTAAGCTGTGCGGCTCTGGTGCGTGCCTTGTCAATCTCCTTTTCAAGTTCTGCCATTCGGGCTTTCTGTTCTTTTGTAGCTGTGCCGTTTTCTTTCTCGGCTGTCTTCAGCTGATCAAGTTCTTTTTCGTATTCCTTTGTTTTTTTGTTTGTATCGGCAAGCTCTTTCTTGTTCGTTTCAAGGGCTTTGTTAAGCTCGGTAAGCTGGGCTTTTATTTCCTGTACGCCCTTAGAAAATTTTGTACTGTTTGCCCCAAAATTCGCAGTAAGTTCCTGTGCCATTATTTTTTACCTCCCTTTTCCCACAGTTCTTCTATTTCGTCACGGAAGCGGTTTTCTGCAAGCTCCGTGATTGCTTTCTTCTTTGATATAAGCGCCGCTCTGATGTGCGAGTATGCCTGCACAGCGCCTATTTTTCTGCCGAGCTTATCCCTGCCGCCTTTTTTACGGCTCTTTTTACCCGGTCTGCCAAACTCGACAATTACGCTTTCAGGATGTGCTTTAATTGTAGCTGTGTCATACCCGGCTTTCACTTTGTACAGCTTGCCTGTTTTCGTTATCTGCTTTGACAACAGACCGCTGAGCTTTGTCGGAGATCCGTCTTTATTCGACCTGCCCTGCAGCATTCGCCGTTCTTCGTCTATCAGTTCATCGCCGACTTCTTCAAGAATTTCGGGGATGATTTTGTTGTTCAGCTTGCTATCCATTTCGTTTACTACTTGAATGAGATCTTTAAGGTCCATTCCGGATAAATCAAGAGTAAATAAATCATCGGACATTTTATTGCTCCTTTCAGAAATTTGGGTATAAAAAATCCACCCCTTTCGGAGTGGATGATTTATTCAGTTTTGGGCAATAACAATGTTAATAATTAACAAATCCCGTGATTTCGGTTACCATAAGTTCTTCAGAATCCGGCTTTTTAGGCTCTACAACAACATAGACAGAGTTTCTTTTTACATCACCTTGCAGATTTGAGTATTCAACATCCATGATAACGATACTCTGTAAAATGTTTTCGGTTTTCGACTGTAAAATAAACGCACTCTCATCATCTCTGATTACTTCGTAATCGGGATACAGTGTCTTCTCTATTTCTTTATTAAACTCATAATTATCATCGTTTCTATTGTAAACACTTACTCTATGCTTTACCATACCTTCACTTACCGATTTTACTTCGTAATTGATTATGTTGATGCCGTTATAGTTCAAGATAAGTTCTGCTGATCCGTAAGAAGATATATTGCCCATTTCATAAAAATCCTCTTCTTTAAAATATTGCATAAACTTATTTGCCATATCTTTTGCCGGCGAACCAGTACAGCCCGTTGAAACAATTACAATTAAAACAGTAAATAATAAAAACAAAAACTTTTTCATTTTTATCCTCCTTTTCTGCCTACATTATACAGCAAGCGGAGAACATTGTCAATACTGCACAAACACGCCGCAATCGCCGTTGAGTATCTCCTGCTGAAGCAGATACACCGCATTTATCAGTGACACCACCATATCGACTTTACCGGCAGAGCGCTTTTTATTAACGTACTTGTTCAGGTTTGTGTCCTCTGTACAGCGGGCGTTGCTGAAATTTATCTCAAGCAGTTCATTCTTTGCGAAAACGACATTTCCTGTGAGTATCTGCTCTTTGAGCCACTTTGTCGGGGCATGGAGTACGCTTGAATGCTGTCGTATCTCTACGCACTCTATCGGATCATCTGCGCTTTCGAGCTTCTGCACTGTGGAGAGCGCATTCCAGCGGTCGAAGCCGAGCTGGGCTATTATAACGCCGTACTTTTCTTTCAGTGTCAGTATGTAATTCTCGACAAAGCCGTAATCTATGATATAATCGCCGCACGCAAAGCAATCACCGTTTGCAATATGCGTCTTGTAATTGACGTGTTCCTTTACCGATTTTTCCTCTACCTTTTCGGCAGGAACAAACGCTACCACCTTAACATATATCTTGCCCTCGTGATAGCATATCATAGCGAGCGCCGTGTTATCCTCAGTCTGTGAGAGGTCAAGTCCGAGATAGACTATCTTACCCCGCCAGAATTCATCAGGCACATCCTGCGAGCAATTCTGCACGGATATAAGGTCAACATAGCCTTCACTGCCTACGCCCTTATACTGAATATTGCAGTGCTTGCATAGGAAGTTCTCACGCTTGTTTTCATACAGCACAGCAAGCTGGCGGTTGTCTTTCAGTTCCGAAAACAAGTCCGCATTATCGACAGCTACAGGGTTTGACTGGTACAGCACACTGTCGTTCGTCTTCCAGTCGGGTACAAGCTCAATATCCGGCTCATACAGCAGTGCAAAATATTTCTTGCCGGAACTGTACACCCCGTCAAGCTGTTTCTTGGCTATGTCGATTTCGTCTTTCAAGCCGTTATCATCATTCGGGTACTGTGTGGAAATAAGTATTCCGAGCTTGCTCTTAAGCGTAATCTGCGATGATCTCATTGCTTCAACCGGATAGCCGTCCATTGCTCCGACCTCATCGGCAAGAAACAAGTGTGCCAGCTTACCGTCCAGCTTATCCTTACTGTACGCAAGCGGAGTATACTCCGTATCACACATCAGACAGCGTATCTCAGACCGCATAACCTTGAAATGCTTTTCAAGCAGCGGAGAGGATTTTATGATTTTCTTGATAGCAACCTTAAGTTCGCTTGACAACTTAAGGTCGGGAGCTACAGAGAACAGACGGGAAAAGCGTGGCAGTGTCAGCATACCGATGATGAATATTACCGCCGCTGTGAACGTCTTGTAGTTCTTTCGGGCGATTTCGAGCAGTCCCGTGCTGTAATACAGCTTTCCGTCTATTTTCGTGCAAAGCACCGCATAGATAAAAAGCAGGCTGTAATCTTCAAGCGATGAGTACATATCACGGCCTAAGTCCGGGTGCTGTATGGCTTTTAGCAGTGCGGTTATCTTGTTCCATTCCTGAACATCTACATAACCGTCATCGACAGCTTTAAGCCATTCGGCGCACTGCTTTCTGACGTATCTTCCGACCTTACCGGAGCTGTCCGTTGACGCCCACACGGCGTATTTGTACGCACGGCTGTCTTTAATCGTCATACTGTACAAACCTCTCTGTCGGGGCTTTGTACCCCATAAACGTTGCGTAGTCGTTCCATCTGTCCGTTATTTCGTACAGCGTGGAATATGTGAATTCTTCCTCCGTCCGTCCCATAATATCTATAAACAGACTGCGGAGCTTCTTGAAGTCGGGCTTTTCTTCTGTCGGCTTACTTCCCACTATCGGCGCAGGAAGTGCGGCGGTCGTAGCGGCAAGCACCCTGTCCTGCAGGTATTCCTGCGACAATTCCTTTATCATATATGCCACTATCTCGGAACGCTTTACAGAGTCGGCTCCCAGTTCATCAAAGCAACATCTGAGCCCAACTCTGATGTAGTCAAGCGGCAGAGGAAATGTCAGTTCAAACGGGCTGATGCCCTTTTCTTCCGCTTCTATAAACGCTTTTATGTCATATCGCAGATATAAAGTATCTGTGATGTAAATTTTCTTGTTTAAAAGTTCTGTGAACATTGTTGCTCCTTTAATTTTTTCTTGACAAAGTTAGCTGTTAATGATATAATTTAAATAAGGGAAACCTTCAGGGAGAGTCGTTCGCTATTACGGCGGGCGGTGCTCCCTGTTATTTTTTATATCTAAGTACTTTGAACACTTTTCTGTTGCTTATTATCATTATATCGCCGACATTTTCGGAATACCATTTCATCCTGTTGTTTATTATTTCTATTAGTAAATCCTGCGAAAATTCTTTCTCTTTTAAATCAAGTATAATTCCTCCCGGATTTTTCTTTATTTGAGTTTGACCTCTCTTAATTGCCGTATTAGCAGCCTTTTCACTTGAAATAATTTTCAAGTCCCACATTTTTTCGTTCCAGATATAATCAGGCATTTTAACGCCGTCTTCTTTTGATTCGCTTAACAAATGAATATCTCCGCCAAATTCATTATGTAACCACTGTGCGAAATCAATTTCTTCCTTATGTGTCCGAAGATTATACCCAACATCGTATGTCAGCGAGCCCTCTCCCGGAGTGGCTCTATTTTTATATTCCTCTGTAACATCAATATACTGCTTTCCGAATGTAAAACGACCTGTTACAGGGTCGTGGTTTTTATTATGCCTTAGCAGTATCCCTACCGCTTCAAGGCACCTCAGCTCCATATCGACAAGAAACGGGTCGTAACTGTTGCTGCGGCATAATTCAAGCAGTTCTATGTATCTTAATATCAGCTCCATTTTTCACCTGTAGATAATTTTCGGGGCAGTTTCCCGCCCCGTCATATCTGTACTTTTTTACACTTCAGCAACAATAACGCCTGAAGCGGTCGCAAACCATGCGTCAATGCTTGCCTTGTCTGTAACGGGATCAAGACCCTTTACACAGTACATATCAACGCCTGTGTTGATAAGCGCCTTGTAATTTGCCTGCAGTGCAAGGCTATTGAATGTTACGCCGTTCTCATCGGTTGTCTGTACGTTCTCGCCCTGCGAAGTGAACTTGCACTTGGGGAACTTATACAGGTTTATCTTGCCGTCTGATGTCATAGTGCTGTAGATGCACATTACATCGGGTACAACATCATCCTTACCGCTTTCAAGTACGCCTGTTGACGTATTTACTTTTGCGCCGAAAAGCGCCACCTCGTCAGCGGAGTTTGTGTTCACAATTGTTACGTCAAGCGTACCGCCTGCCTTAGCTACATAGCTGTCAACCTCAACGCCGCTTGCATACTGCGATGCGCTGTTCATTTTAGGCGTATACTTTGTTGTGATGAGTATGTCCTTAATCTCGGTCACATCACCGTATGCCAGTGTATTGGCGTTATCCGTTGTCAGCGGCGCATACGCAAAACGCTTGGTGCATACAGCAGACTTGCGATCTGTACCCTGTGTTACTTTTGCCATAGTTATGTCCTTTCCTCATAGAGCGTAAACTCCATGACTAAAATTTTTCTGTTGGGATAAACATCAAATTGCGATAAATCGGTAGTGCCGGTAAATATACCGCCTACATTCTCTATCGCCGTCTGCGTTTTGTCATACAGCTCAATGTCTGCCTGTGGCGAAAATACGCTCACAGACAACGCATACTGCCGTATATTTGCCCTGCCGGAGCTGAAGAACGTATCTCTGTACGATAAATTGTACACCGCATACTTCTCCGGCTCTTCGCCGTCCTCAAACTCAGGCATATAGCTGTAAAAATGCTCAAATACCGCCGAGAGTGCCGAATCAATCTTTTCTGTTATCATTGTCAGCCTCCTCTCGCCAGTATCAGCTTTATATGCAGGTCGCTGTCGGCCGCTCCGGTTGTTTCAACGTGATACCGCTTGCCGTCAATCTGTACGACAGACTGACCGCTGTATTCACGTCTCCACATATACACCGTAAGTTCCGACTTGTATCCTGCCGTTTCGGCGGCATATTTTGCCGTTACGCCAGGCTCGGAAACCTTTGCGTATACGGTCTTTACCGCCCTGTCCGCTTTGCCCTGCGAGCCGTTTTTCTGCTCGGAGGATATGAGCGTGATTTTTCTGTTAAATGTCATTCTCATTCACTCCGTTCAACAGATTTACGCTGTGCAGGGCGAGTATCTGAGCGGTCACGGGGTTCTGTGACGCTCTGTCGGACGAGAAGTCACGGGAGGAATACATATCGTTTATAAGCACTAAGTAAGCCACCGTGATGTCTTCGTATTCGTCTATTTTCGCATCGTCAAGCCCCGTATAGCCCTTGATATAGGATTTCGCCGCTCCGGCACAGATTTCAAGCATTCCGTCCTCGTCATCGCTGACACCGCAGAATGCCTTAATCTTTGCGCTTGTTACCTCGCTTAGCTTCACTTTTCTCCTCCTTGTCTACAGGCACTATGTACCCGCAGGAGAGCAGGTCGTTCAGCACAGGACCGGCAGGGATCTCACGCTCCTCGCCCTTTGCCATACTGACGGTGCCTGAAAAGTTGGTCGTTGCCTTTACTGTCATAGGTTATTAGCCTCCTGCCTTCTTCATTTTAAGTGCGGCTATCTTCTGAGCATTCTCGACCTTTGCGTCAATCTCCACCCATGCGATAACGCCGACAGCGTGCTGTGTTGCGTACTTTTCGTTGAGTATCTGGATAGACACGTCCTCGGAGGTCTTAACTGCAAGGCCGCTCATATCGCCGTAGTAGATAGCTGTCTTTTCGGAAGCAATAGCCGATACGCTGTCGGTTGTGTATACGGGCTTGCCGAAAAGCGTATAGCCCCACTTTGCCGTTGCATCGGGATTGAGAATATATCTGCCCTCGTTGTCCTTGAGCTTTCTTATAGCGGTTCTTGTAGCCTTGTTCATGATCCAGCAGGCGTTATCCTGATATACGTCGGGGATCGTTTCCTGCAGATCGATAAGCTCATCTGCCGTGATAGCTGTCGCCGATGCAGTCGTTACCACCTGTGTAACACCTGCGGCAAGACCGTCTATCTTGCTTGCTGTGCCGTTGATAAGCTGGTTTTCGATCCACTTTGCCGCTGCAATTGAAACCTCGTTTATAACGTAAGAAACGATGTCAAACTGCGAGTTGTTGATAAGGCTTCTTGAAACCTTTGAGAGTGCGCCTGCAAGATAGCCCTTGAGTTCGATGCTTAAGAACTTACCCGATGTGCTTGCAAGGTCCGTAAACTCTGTAGCATACGCCATTGAGATAGCCTGCGTTTCTTCGTCATAGTAGGGAATCGAGAGCGTACCGCCGAGCGTGTATCTTGTTGCCATCTGATAGATAGGGCAGATGTCGATAACCTTACGGATTATCTTATTTGCGATAGTCGTAGGGATAACTGCGCCGTTATCGCCCTTTGTCAGATTGACATCATCTCTTGTTTCGACTATCTGACCTGTGCGCAGATAGTTTTCGAAGGCTCTTGTTTCTGCCTGTTCCTTGTCGGTTGCTGTGCCGTCTGACTTTGCAGAGTTCAGATTAAGAGCGTTCTGCTCCTCGATTGAGCGGATTGTCTTGTTCAGTGCCTCGACTTCCGACTTCTTAGCGTCATAGTCTGTCTGCTCCTCTGTTGTCATTGCTCTTGTTTCTGCTGTAGCCTTATCGCAGAGTGACATCATATCGGCGATAAGAGCATTTCTCTTTTCAATGAGTGCTTTTAAATTCATACTGTTTCCTTTCCGTCGGAGTAATCCGACATAAGCTGTAAGATTTCTATTTCCTTGCTGTAATCGGGGATAAACTCCCGGATTTCGTCTGTTACTTCGACCGTATCATTTCCGGCACTGCGCTGTTCCGTCACGGTCGTTTCTTCGCCTCTCGTTTCTATTGACGTGGCGATATATGCGGGATTGCGGTTGAGAATTGATACCTCGTGCAGTGTCAATCCCGTAATCATTCTGCGTTGTACACCCTCGTCACACGGTTCAACGTGCGCCTGTGCTCCCGAAAAGCCGAAGCTCCACCCTGTCAGATGTCCTGCTCTCGCTTCTGCGATCACTTCTCTGTCGGTAATGTCGGCTTCTGCGTGAAGTCCGATGCTGTCCTCACGCAGTTTAAGCGTTCCGTCTGTAGTGTCAAGCACCTTGCTGTGATTGAACCTCAGCTCAACCTTCGGATGATCTTTAAGGCTTTTTGCAAACGTACCGCTTACGATACGCTCAACAAACGGCGTTGTCATACCTGGTGCCATTGACGCAGGAAGCTGCTTGCTGTCACGCTCGACAGCGTTTACATATCCGCTGATGTGCATAAGATCAGCGGAACGGATTTCGATTTTCATTTTCTCACTCCTTTCTGTGTTTTGGGTATAAAAATACCGCCCTCGTGGAGCGGTAAAATTATTAAGTTTGGTTCTGATTTGCGCCGAACTTCACAAAAAACGGCTGTTTTTGCAAAGTTTGTGCTAAAAATCAGCTGTAATTGCAAATAAACACTGCAAATTAACATTTGGCTTTGTTAAGCCGTTTGTTGTATCGGCAGCATAATTTGTACAAGTTAATTGTTCCTTTCCCATCTTTGTGATTCTTTGTTCCATGAAAAGCCTTTGCTTTTTATAAACTCCTTATGTGTATATGTTCTTCCTGATACAGATTTCACTTAATCCCAGTTTATTCCAACACTTTGCGATCCAATGTATTTTTCTTTTTCATTCATATTAGTTATTCCGTGCTTTAAAGTTGTTATTGCATACGTTTTTCGTTTACTCCACGGATAATATTCTTTTGCTGGCATATTGCTTAGCATTAAGTTGCCATGCTCATCAGTCTCCGCTTGCACGATATCTCCGTGATTTGTACCAGCTATTCACATAACTTCACGTGCTTCTTCATTTATCAGCGTATGGTCTTTTGAAGCATAACTAACACCACCTGCAATTATTCCACTATTTCCGCCTCGGCCACCCATTTACAATCACTTCCTTAATCAATTATTTGGGCATTTTGAATTTCGCTTTATATGTACCTTGTCTTTCTTTTTCGTACAACGCACTTTTTCTATTAACAAACGTCGCACCATTCCAATATCGCCTTGCAGTTTTTCCTGTTATATCCGTATATTCAACTATGCTTGCTTTATTTTCTTTTGCTTTTTGTAAAGCGTAATTAAACTGCCTTGCGTTTTCTTTAAACGATTGTAAAGGACTTAGCGGTGCGCTTTTTTGCATTCCGCTTGAGCTTCCTCGGCCACCCATTTTATTGCACCTCTTTTTTTATTCTTTTACCAGTTTGCCAATCTACGCCCATTTTTTGTGCCATTCTTCGTGCTGCTTGTGTTGATTTTAAATCAGGGTTACCATTTGCCGATGTTATTGTTTTTTCAATTGTCGTCTTCGGAACAATTTTCCCTTGCAAAACAAGGCTTTTATATTCGGCTTTGGCTTTTTTTCTGTTGGCATAATAAACTTCGTTTTGAGCGTTTATATCGGATAGTGTTTGCTGCCTTTGTTTGTTTGATGAGTAATACATATTAGCACCCGCATATCTATCAATACCAATTCCGCTTGCACTATCGCCATATCCTTTTAACATCAAAAATTCGTCTTCGCTCATATGATTTGAAGGTATTCCTGCTGGATTGTTAATCTTAGGGATTGAATTGGTGCTACCTATACTTATCCTGCTGTCGCCACCACGTCCACCCACTTACTCGCACTCCTTCCTGAATTTTTCTTGAAACGACTTAATTCCTATGATGTTCCCCTTGCATTCCGACGGAACCTTGCCGTAGAAAATAATCGTTTCAGGGTCTAATCTTTCAAGCATTGCGTTATAACCGTCTAAAAACGCTTTCTTTGTCTGTCTACTTTTTTGCGTACCAATTGACGATACCGCAACTGTACCGCCGATCGGTTCGCCGTCAAAACACCACTCAAACGAGTTTTGATCACTCCAACAAATTGTTGGTATTACGCTTATCCCATTGTACTGCCAGTATGCTGCGAGCCAGTGCTTGCGATAATGGTTATATATCTGCATAGCTCTCGGAAAATCCGCATAAAGCGAGAAGTCCGGTGACAAAACGCACTTAAACTGCTTAAGTAGTGCTATATATGCGTCTGGGTGTGTCCATAGCCGAGTAAACTGATAATCATCAAGAAAAAAATGCACAGCCCTTTCGGCTTTATTTTTTTCGGTTTTTGCGTAATTAAAGCCGATAAAATCATCAAACACATCGTTATTCGGTGCTATCTGTGGTATATCGTTAGGTCCTATCATTACCGGTGCAAAACGCTCAATGTTCTCGTACTTGTATCTATACGGATACATCTCCAACACCTCCCATCTTCGTATGGCTATCGGTGTTTGGTGTATATATCTGCTTTGTCTCAGGATCGTAAAGCACATCGTTAAGGCCAAGCTTGATAAAGTCAAGTCCGAGCGGCGCAAGGTTTTCCTTGAAGCGTATTTCATCCGGCTGTAAGAAGTTTGCCGCAAGACCTATCTGATACGCCTGATAGCGTGTCAGAATATCAGCCTTGAGCAGTTCAGAAGTATCTATGATAAAATACTTGTTATGCTTTTCTTTCTCAAGGAGCAGTGCCCTGTTAAGCGCCATTTCAAACGCAGATACAACAGGCAGTACGGCTGTTCTTATGCTGTTGATATACGTTCTGTCATCGGCTCTGCCCGACAGCACATCGGGAGATAAACCGAACAGCATTGCTATCTGCTCGGCATTAGTCACCTTGTTCTGATTTAACTGCATCTCAACGGCGGTGGAGCTGCTTTCCTTGAAATCAAGTCCGTTCTGCAGTATCATCATACCGTCACCGTTGTTGCTATAAAGCTTTCTCCATGCTTCACGTATATCCTTCATCGCTAGTTCGTCTACTCTGTGCTCAGTGCGCAGAAAGCCCTTCTTGTTACCGCCTCTGCGGCTCATCGCCTTTTCAAGCTGTAACAGCATATAGCTTGATGTCAAGAGCGTGGGATTCTCGGCAAGTATGCTTACTCCCTTTCCGCCGTCAACGCTGTTACGGCTGAGAATGACAAAATCCCACGGATTGTACACTCTGCCGTCAACGAGCATACGGAGCGTCTTATAAATAGCGTCAGAATTTTTCTCCACGCTTACAGCACTGTCACGGACATATCTGAGAGCCAATACCTCGTTTCCGCTCCGCTCTATGTGCATATATCCCGTTCCGTCAAGGAGCATATCACGGATAACCGCACGCTTTATTTCTGTCGGGTTCAGAGTATCACCCGATTCTTCATTCAGCAGATACAGGCGGTTATCCTCAGTAATTTCCGCCGCTGTCTGAACTTCGTCATTGCTGTTATACAGCTTTATCGGCAGGCTTGCTATTGTGCCGGCTATAAAATTAACAGCCGCTGAAACCGCAGGGATTTCAAGCGCCTGTTCTCTCGTTATATTGCTTATCTGCTTTAGCCCGAAAGCCACTTCAATGTCTGTGCCTTCAGTGTCACGTCTGAATATCTTATCAAACAGTTTCACTGCTCTCACCTCCCTGTAATATCTTCATTAAAGCGTCATCTTCGGAATTTTCCGCCTGCTTCGGTATTGCTCTGATAGCGGAAAGTACCGTCCAGCCGTTTTCCTTTTCAATGTCGCTCATCATTTTTCGCTTCTGCATTATAATCTTGTCGAGGTCGGCTATCTTTGCAAGAGCTCCGGACATCAGCTTTGTAAACTTCATCAGTTCATCGCCTGTTATTTCCTCATCCGATAAATTGTTAAAAGCTATCTCAATCTTCGACAGCACCGCTCTCTGTGTTACTGCGTCTGCTTTGACAGCGTTCACTTCGCTGTACAACTCGCAATATCGGTTGATACTTGCTCCGTACAGTGCATCGTTCTTCTGTATCTTGCTGAGCAGTTTTGTCAGCCGCAGGTACTCCTTGTGCGCTACCGGATCAGCCTTTACACAGTCACGCTCAAAACACTTCTGCCCTGTGAGCATAGCCGCTTCGGCTTTATCACGGACTTCTTTTTCTTTTTTTGTCCTGTGTCCCGCACAGTTTTCTATTGTTTTTGCTCCTCTGGGCATATACTCACTCCTCTCAAAGTCATATCGGGAATATATTGTGTAAAGAGGTGGCGGTCAGATGTCAGACCGGAACCCCTCAAAAATCGCAAGGGTAGGGGGGTACACTATATATTGTGGCGTATAGTATCATGCCACTATATGTTGTGGTGTGAAAAATCGACGGTACAAGTCATAGTTGCCAGTTCCTGCCTGCTGATACGCCCACGTTCCGCCGCCTCGTGATGATAGCGGCAAAGCGTTATAAGGTTGTCGTTATCAAGCCTGCGGTCATAATCGACCTTTAGCGGTACAATATGATGCACAGACAGGTCCGTGCTGTTGATAACGCCTGCCGACAGGCACACCCTGCAGCAGTGACCGTCACGCTCAAGTATTTCATCGGCTTTTCTGCGCCATATCTTGCGGTTGCGAAACCTGTCGGCTTCGCTGTCTCGTATTTTCTGTGTATACTTTATCCCGGCTGTGCATTCTCCGGGCTTGTGGATCTTGCCACATCTCGAACAAGCTTTTAACATAAATTTAAGATATAAGAAAAGCACCCTTTGCAGAGTGCTTGAAGTATTCGTCACCGTCCGCACGAAAGAATCAGAAGAGCGGACGGCTCGACTAAGAAAAAGGAGGTCCAATGGATACTCTTGTACGCATAATTGATAGAAAAGGTGACCTGGCGGCTTATTAGCCGCTCCTCGGTCACTACGCTTTCGCTTCTTTTCTATCGTAATCATATCACACTCTTTATGTGTATTTCAATGGTCAATTATTTTACTTACTTCCGAGAGTGCTCGCCCGTGTAATCGGTACAACCATCTAAGCTCTATGTTCTGCATAACAGCTATCTGTTCCCATCGGTTACAGTTTATGTACCTTGCTGCCAGTATCAGCCTTAACCGCTCGTCAGATACCGCAGAAACAGTGCGCTCTATCTCAGCTTTAACACGGATAAGATTGTCTATCTCTGCATTTATCTCCTGCTCCAGTGTTGCAATTTTTGCAACAGCCGTACCCACCTTGTCCGATACCCCGCTGCTGTGTCCTCCTCCGGATGACGGCGATATGTTGGTAGCGAGCTCCCGAAGCTGTCGTTGCTGATCTATCTTTTGATTTATGCGTATGTTGATAAGGTGATAGCGTGATAGGTATTCTTTAGCGGTCATTTGGGTGCTCCTTTTCCTGCACTGCCTCATCGCAAAAATCTTTTGCAGGACAGGATTTGCAACATTCTGCTATCGGCTCTTCACAGTAAAATCCGCATTCTTTCACCAATGCAATTCTGTCTTTCGGATTGAACCAGTCCATTTCTGTTTTTCCCTCAGCGTAATACTTGTCCATTTCAGGTGCTCGACTGACTTCAACGTCGCAGAAATTTGCGTCCTCACAGCTGCTTGTGCATAATGCGAGCGCTTTTGCTTTACCTCGTGTTTCAGCGAAAACAACTGCAGAAGCTGTTTCATATTTTTCATTTACAATCCAGGCTTTCATGTTTCCTCCTTTGTCATCTCGTTTACGAGTTTATCCAACTTCTGCGGTGAGATGCCATAAGAAACAATACGTTCCGTACCAAATTCTATTAGCTCTGTCTTGCGTGCTATCTTTTTAAAACGCTGAACAAACTCTCTGATTGCCTCTGCATTACTTCTGCGGGGTATTGCCTGCCCACAGAACAGGCAGGTTTCGGTTGCGAGTCTGCGTTTACTACTCGTTACCTGCTTACTTATCGGCGGTTTAGGAAACGGCATCCAAGCAATGACAACTTCACGACCGTTAAATCTTCCATCTTTGCAAAACCCTTTTTTCTGCTTAAATTTTTCGGCCGTTTCAATAGCATATAAGTCTTGCTCTACACTGATTCTGCCTGTTTTTGTGTCAAGGATGGCGATGTGATTCCACGACTGTTTTTCAGGAAGTCTATCTTCCACGCTTATCCATTCACTCATATTTTTCCTCCTTCAATTATTTCTTTCTTGATCATAGCAAGATATGTATCGACAATCCCTTCCCATTCCGCAGAGGTTTTGTCGATTTCTGCTTCTTTTGCGAATTCTTCAACTATCGGCTTTATGCAGTTCAGAAAAATATAAAACCGTACTACGCTTCCAAGTTTTATATTTTCTTGTATCTGCGCATCTAAAGATCCTTTCGGAAGCGTTATCAGCATATTTACTTCGTTTTCGGTCAAAAACTGATCAATAATTTTACCAAGCGTTTCGATGTTCAACTTATCAAACTTTTCCATCTTCTATACCTCCATAATCCGTATCCCTGCGATGTACGCAAGATCTATGTTTCTGCTCTCTGCTATCTGTAACAGTTTTGTAATGCCTGTATCCATATCAAGATACCCTCTTGCTTTGCTTACGCCTATACAGCCTGCGTAATCATCAAACACCTGCATAGCCTCGTCTGTTGCGTCAAACAGCTTCTTCAAACGGTCGTTGCCGAAGCCGAACGCTTCGTTAGCGGCAATAGCAATACAGATACGATATAATGCAAATAGCTCCTGCATTTCACCGTGTTTTATTGCGTCTTCGATACTTGACTTGCTTGTTAAACTGCTTCCTGCTATGTGAGATTTCATTTTCTGAGTACCCCCATTCCGCACGAATACTTATCATCCGTGACTTCTGCCTTTCGTATACAATGCTGTGTTTTTGTACTGTGATATTTACAATATCCGCACTTTACCTCGTTGTCAAGCTCGTATCCATCGCTGAATGTCTGCTTTTCTGCCAGGCTGTCAAGCTCGATAAGAAACATCAGATTGCAAGCGCAATGCCATAAATGTGGCATACCGCTTTCGGTATCGTTAATCTCTCCCTTACGGTACGCTTCAAAGTGTCGCATAGCCGCCGCTATATAACGCTGCTTCTCGACTTTCTTCCACGACTGTTCATCGGTATACTTCTTGACACCGTAAGTCCTTATCTTACCTATTGCTTCAATAAGGCTTGGCTCTACCAAGTCAAGCCTTATCTTTTCTCCGTCAAACTTATTCTCGTCACCTATCATCCTTCAGAGCCTCTCTTCCGTCATATATTTTAGCCATTCTCTTGCACAGTTCACAACCATGCTTGTTTACCTCGCAAAGCAATTTGCCTATCGCTTTTCCACGCTTAGCGTTGTTTCTGTACGCTTTTTCGTACAGCTGGTACTTGTCAAACTGTTTTACTGCCTGCTTGCGCTCTTGTGCGCCCTGTTCCTTTGTTATCTCGCCCTCACGGAATGCCGCATATGTCAGGCGCATTGATTTATACAGCAACCCTTCCGCAAGCGTTGCATCATCCGGGAGCGGTGTATTGTGTTTTGCAAGCTCGATTATCTCATCAGCCGTCATCTATCAGTTTAAGCGCCTCCTCCACTGATCTGCATACCCCTGCGATAGCTCCGTAGTTCTTCATAGCATTTAAAAACTGCTCTTGCTGAGGTCTTACCTTGCCTGTTGCTGTTTTTATTTCGATAAATACCGCCTTGCAGTCGGATTTACGATACCCAAACAGGTCTGAAAAACCTTTAGGAAGTCCTGTTGATACTGTTCTTCCGTCCGCTGTGCTAAACACACCGACATTTGCACGGAAGATAACGCACTTTCTGCTTAACGCAAGGCGTATGCTGTTCTGTATGTCGATTTCTCTTATCTGAACCAACCCCATTCTTTAGCTTTCACATACGCATATCCGGGCTTGTAACCTTTGATTTTTGCGTATGCGTATAGTTCCTGTATACTTCTGCACTGAGTAACGTCCTGATACTCACTCGTAATCATAATTAGCTTTGCTTCCTGCTGTTCCTTGATTTCACGCTGTGTTTTTTCATAGACATGTCCGCAGTTCGGGCAGACATCTGCAGGCTCGTGAGTAAAATAGCACTCAGGACACTGCTTTATCTTGATCTCTGCTTGTGCTTGCTTCTTCGTCGGCGCTTTCGGTTCAAGTGTCCATTTACGCTCTGCATCCGGTAGCCCGTGTCTGTGTACGTTTCCGACGTGATCTATGATGATAGCTGTCTTACCCGGCTGATATCGCATACAGCGCATAGACTGCTGTATATACAGAGTTAATGATTTTGTAGGTCTGAGAAGTATGGACACCGAGCAGTCTGGAACGTCGAACCCTTCGGATATCAGATCAACGTTACAGAGTATCTTAATCTTGCCTGTCCTGAAGTCTGATATCACTTGCGCACGCTCTGCTTTAGGCGTACTGCCGTCAATATGCCGTGCAGGTATACCGGCATCACAGAATTGCTGTGCCATTGCTGTGCTGTGCCTTATCGTTGCACAGTAACATACTGCTTTACCGCCGTCCGATAACTGCTTGTAAAACTTTATAACATCGCCGTATATCTTAGGTTTGTCCATCAGCAGTTCAACATCTTCTGCCGAATAATCACCGCATCGTGATGTCAGACGTGAGCAATCTGCAAGAGCAGGAGCATAATACCGATACGGTGCAAGCCTGTTGTTTTCTATCAGCCACTTTGCTGTAGGACCTTCTATGAGCTTGTCGTTTATCTCTCCCAGCCCACCGCCGTTAAGTCGTACCGGTGTCGCCGTCAGCCCCACGCAGTACGCTTTCGGAAACGCTTCGTATACCTTGCGATATGTACTTGCAACACAGTGATGATTTTCGTCTGTAATAATCAGCGTCGGTTGTTCTGCGTCACGCAAGTGTCGTGATATAGTCTGCACCATGTTGACAGAGCATAGATCCATATCTACACCGTATCCGCTGAATGTGCTATATATCTGATCACACAATTCCTGCCTGTGTACCATAAACAGGACACGATTATGATTATCCGTTGTACGTTTCGCAATTTCTGACGCTATGACCGACTTACCGCCTCCGCACGGAAGGACAATACACGGTCGCTTATAGCCCTCACGCCAAGAACATGAGAGATTATCTATCAGAGTGTTTTGATAGTCATATAGTTGCATATATCTGCGTGTTGTCCTCCTTTCTCGGTTACACCTGTTACACAGCTGTTACACTATAGGTGTAACACTGCGAAACCGCTCTATGACTGCAATTAAGACACCTTGTTACACCGTTACACCTAAAAATGCATTTTCCTATAGGAAAAATCTATATAAATACAACGTTAAAATTGTTTATATAGAATATAACGTTATACCCGAAAAAGGTGTAACATGTGTAACATTGCTCTCAAAACCGCTTGCAGAGCCAATTTAGCTGTTACACATGATGTGTAACTTTGGTGTATCAGGTGTAACGCTTAAAAATCTATATCGTCGTATTTTTCGTCATCTTCCGACGGAAGCGTCAGATGTACGCATCGTGTACACAGGCCGTTAATCCGCCTATTTACAGTGTTTTTGCCCGCTTTGTCTATCTCGATAAGGCGGTTATCACGCAGATACGATAACAGCGCCTGCGAATTGTAACCCTCATCCTCACACGCTTTGCGGAACACAGATGCGGCAATATATACCTCTCGCCTATCGCCCGAAAGGACACCCCATTGATCAACGGGTTTGTCCGGATTGTATATAAAGCGTGTCGAATTTAAAGCGACAAAACTGCATATATGCTCATACGCTCTTGGATTGACGCTTACGGAAGCCTTAGTCTTCAAAAATTCGGCTACTTCTTCCGTTTTCAGTGCCGTTTCCTGTATGTTCAGCATTTCGCACATCAGCGTGTCCGCTGTGAGTATCAGAGCTGCGCTCTGTGCCTGTTTCTGCATTATGTCATAATCGGCTATCAGCTTCTTTTGATAACTGTCAAACAGCTCCTCAGCGTGTCCGAAGCCGTCTTTTATCAGCTTTTGCACAAACATTTTGCCAAACACTCCGTAGTTTGCTTTTACCGTGTTTGCAACGTGTCTCGGATCATCAAAAAAATTTTCCTTACACTCAATCTCGATAACTCTGTTTACAGAACCGCCACCGGAGCGTGCTGTTGTAATTGGGCGCTCGCCTGTTGTTATTACTGCGTTTTTCCATTTTGGCACTGCGTCAAGTCCGCCGAGCTTGTTGCCTCTGCTTCTACCTGAGCCTTCGGTCAGCATATATATCAGATTGTCCAGGTCCCGCTTGTCATTGATAATCTGCAGTTCGTCCAGTATGTACGGCAGATTGTTATAAAATGCCGCTGTCTTTTCCATTCCGACGGTTGTAGCGTTAAAAGTCATGATGTAATCGCCTATTTCGGGATTGCCCCAAATACTTGCCGCTGTCATTGCAAGGACCGTCTTTGCACTTTCCGTTTCACCCCACAAATGCACCCAGAAGCAGTTACAGCCGAGAGGCTTTACAAGTACAGATGCAAGCGATGAAGCAAAGACCATTCTTGCCGCTACCGACTTCAGGCGTATATTATGATATATCACCTCATACCACTTGCGAACATCTCCTGCCGTCTTCACGCTGTCATAATGCTTCTTGTACTCAGCTTCGCCGTCAAACGCTATACTGTCGATATATGGCGCAAAATCAAACTGTTCATCTGCCTGCGTGATCCAGCCCATGCGAGTAACGCATTCGGTTTCGGGGAGCAGTTCAGGGTTAAGCTGTTCGATTTTTGCAAAGTATTTTACAAGTGCCTTTGCACTTTCGCTTGTCACTGCTATACCGCTGTCTGACAAGTCAACGATCTTGTTTGCTGACGATATTGTCTTTCGGTCAACAATGAGATAGCGGAACGCTCTGCCGCCCCTCGAATAAGCAATTTTTATCTTCTCAACACCCGTGTCAATATTGCAAAGTCGCATTATCGGCATAATCGGATGTGGGCAGACAGTTTCGCCGTCAAGTGACACTCCGGTATAGTCGCAGATGTAATTACCGCAGATAAGCTGTACCGGCTGGAGCGGAAAGTTTGTAACTGTAAAGGTTTCCGAAAGATTTTTCTCGTATTTTCGGCAATAGTTGCCGAGCAGGGTCATAAAGTTTCTTATTTTAAGCTCTGCCGCCCGCTCGGTCACTCTTGCCTTTGCACGCTCGAATTCGAAAGGATCGTCAATAAAAGCACAGCAGTATTGATATGGCTCAAGTCCAGTGAGAAAATCTTCTTTCGTAAATTCCTCGACCGGCTTTAACTTTTCAATGTCGTCTATCGCCATTAACTTTTACCTCTCTTGTGTTTTAAAACGGATAATCTTCGTCTGTAGGTGTGGGTGCTTCAGGCGGTGGCGCTATCACACTGCCGAAGTTACCCATAGCGTTGCCCTGATCAAGTGGCTTATCGTCAGGTGCTTTTAAGCCCTCAAGCACAGCACCGACCGAGTGGAACGCCATGAGCTTTACAGCCCAACCGGTAGTGCCGTCCTGCTTCTGATATTCCTCGTTGCGGAATAATCCGCCGACGAGCTTACCCTTGAAGTTGTCAGCGTACTTATCACCCCACACGAGCTTGAAGCTACTGCTATTCGATTTCTCGACGCAAGTGTGGAACGTTTTTAAGCCTCTGCTTGCAAGTCCCGTCTTGGTGTCGAGAACAAGCTGATTAACGATACAGCCCCACTTCTTGTCTTTCCTCGTATCGTTGTCGAAACGCTTCTTGAAGTAGCCCGGCTGTTTGTCGCTCTTGTCGGTATCGAGATAGATTTTTATCATATCATCGCCGTTTCTTGAGGTCGTTTCCTCGACCTTAAGAATCTTCATGACATGGCCGCCTACAGCGAGTCTCTCGTACTCGCCGAATTCCTGTACATCTTTGTAACCTTTAGGTTCAATCATTTTCTTTATCCTCCGTTATGTTGAAATATTCTCTAATGGTGTTGTCTACCATCTTTAAGTCGTTGTCTATAGCTGTATCTGCGAACATATCTATAGGCGATTTTTCAAGGCACTTATCATCCTGTTTGTTCGTCAAGAAGACGTATCTACCGTCTTCGTAAACGCTTCTGAGGACCACAGTGCACATTCCTTCTATGCAGACTTTTTCGTCAAGCAACTTGCCGATAGTCTTCGGCTTCATGTTTCCGCTATCGTCCGAATCTGTGTGCATCATCACATAGACGATCTTGTCCGGTGGCAGTGCCTTAATATTCTCAAGCAAGCTCCAAAACTGATCTGCAACGCTGTTGTAAAAGCTGTATATCTGATTGCCTGTGCCGGTTGCCGAGTGCCCTCTCATAAACTGATTTGTCATCAGATAGCCTGCATCGTCTATCACGATAGACTTTGCTTTACACTTAGCAAGTCCTTTGACTATCGTGTTATAGTTGTCTGTGCATAAGGTCTTTGGCGGATTTTTGAACGGCAGAGGTTTGCCGATTACGTTAAACACGGCAAAGTCCTGGCAGTGCCTAAGCGAAGTACTTTTGCCGCTACCGCTCCGCCCTACAATTAAAACCGGTATGCCCATTACTTTATCTGCAGGTTGGCCTTACTTACAAGTCTTGCACCTGCTACCTCCTTTCCTTCGTTTATCGCTGCTTTTATCGCTGTCTTATCGGGCTCAGGTGCTTTATATCTCAGATACTCATCTGGCAGCTCCTCAATATCGTCTATCTGCACTTCCGAGCTCTTACGGAAAGACAGTGCTACTCTTGCAGTCTTAAAGTCCTGCCCGCCGAGAGCGTCCGACAGCAAACGTTTTAAGCTGTCGATTTTCTTTTCAGCGGATTTCTGACGCTCAGCAAAAGCCAGCTTTTCAGCTTTCAGCGCCTCTGCATCTGCCTTGAGGTTTTTAACCCATAAAGCGATGTTCTCGATTTTTTCGTCACGCTCAAGCTGTATTTTCTCAAACGCTTCGATGTCCGTGATTTCGCCCGTTTCCTCGTCTAAGAGCGAGTACAGGCGGGTGTCGATGTCGTAAAGTGATGACATTATATCTCCTCCGTCATTTTATTAAAAAACTGCTTTGCCTTTATCACGAACAGATCGTGATTACTGTCTGCGGAATTATTGTCGATGAAATCGCAGAGCCGTTTTGCCGCATCAATAGCTGTTGCAAGGTACGCTTTAAATGTTTCCTTGCTGTCGGGTACGCTCACCGTAAGCTCTGACTGCTCACGCTTAGCGGCTTCAAGTTGACTGCGGAGATCTTCAAGTTTCTTTTCGCTTTCGGCCTTCAGGTTATTCATTTGCTCAGTATGCTCACGGTTTAAGCGGATAGTGTCCTGTAATGCGTCCTCCTGCACCTTGTCAAGCTGCTGCTCATAAGTCTTGCAGATATTATCAAACGCTGTCTTGTCCATAACGCCGTCCTTAGCCGGCTCGACAGCAACTTCAACAGGACGGTTTTCAAGCTCCTTTATCTCGGCTTCGAGCGCCGCTATCTGCTGTGACAGTGCGTTCTTGGCTTTTTCAAGTGATTTTGCCTGCTGAGCGGCGGCGGATGCTTCGGCTTCGGCGGCCGACTTATCGGCTACCGCCTTATCCTTTTCCGCTCTTATCTGCCTTATCTGCTGTTCAAGCTCACGGACGGAGGTGTTTTCAAGGTCGGTGTTCTCGGTTATTTCTGTACGTTCTTCTTCAGAAAGGGAAGATAAAAGATAGAGTTTTTTCACTCCGATTTGTGTCCCCGGGGACACAAAATCAGACGGCAATTTCTCTATTACTTCTATATAACGATAAACCTGTCTGCGTTTGATTCCTGTTTCCTGTTCGCAGTAATCCTCAAAAGTGTTATACCCCAGCTCTTTATAGAGCTTGCTGTCCCTCATCTCTTTAAAGCCCTTGCACATCTCGTACAAGCTCTGTTGTGCTACCTGTGCCGCCGCTTTAATATGGTAGTTAAGATTTACTGCCTTGACATAATCGTCTGTTACCGCCTTTTCTGTATCCGCAGGCGGTGTGCGAAGTCCGGGAATTATCATGCTGTTTTCCTCCTTGATTTTGTTTTTGATTTTTTCGCCGCAATACCGTCAAGGTACTGCTGATATTTCTTCTCTACATTGATTATTTCCTGTGGCTTTTCCTGCCCGCCGTTTGTAACCCAGTTGTTTTTATAACCTCTGCACTGGACTATTTTATAGTCGTTTGATACCTCCATCGTGTAGTACGGCTCGTCCGGTGCAGATTTTCGGCGGAGAAACATAATTGTCAGCTTGCCGGTTGCGTGCCTTTCGGCGTAGCCGCCGACACAATGGCTTAGTTTCTGACCTTCGACGACTATTTCGTCCGTGCTGTCAGGCTGACGGATAAAGTATTCATCGGTTGCAAACTCAAGCATTTTCCGCTTCAACTTCAGAGCGTTCAGCTGCTTGGCCAGTTTAGCGTTTTTCTTTGCTTTTTCTTCAAGCTCCCGTGCCTGTCGCATAGCTTCTGCACGGTCGTGAGCCGCTTTCAGATTTTTCGGAAAGCATATCTGTCTGTCGCTGAAATCGGCTTCGAAGCTCTGCATTATACGGACATAATCCGAATAATCGTCGATATTTACATTCTGCTTTAAAATGTACTTCGCAATTTCGTATTTGTCGGTCTTGAGTTTTCTCTTGAGGCTGTCGAGTGTGCCAAATGAATATCCTATATGTTTATTTATTTCTATAAGACGGTCAAGGCTGGTAATCTTAGAAAATTCTTCTTTTATTCTAAGATAGTCTCTGTACCCGATTTGCCCTTTGCGAATCGCCCGCATAACATCTTTTGTTACGCCGAGCATTTTGTGCGGTTCGGTTTCAGCCCAGTTGATCATGTCTTCATTGTACTTAACACTGCTATATAAGCCACACTTAATGAGTGCCTCAACATTTTTGTGTGCCTGCCAGAATTTCAGATATGATATGCTTCCGAAGTTCTCGCTTATTGCCGAATGAGCACAAGCTGTTCCTTTTAATGCAGGAAAATTAACGAAGCTGTAACTGCTATAATTGGGAAATACAGGCTCGCTAAATTCCGCTCGTAGCCCCCAGCCTGTCACTACCTTTGCGTAGTAACCGTTTTTACTCTTCCATGCGTATTTAGGACCATAACGGAACGCCTGATTTGCTGTGAACAAATATCGCTGAACCTCATTGATTGCGATATGTGGCATAATCTCGTGAGCGTAAAAAAACAGCGTAACCGTATAAAACCGTATGTACAGATTATCGGTTTTGCCGTCTGATAAAAACACTCCGACATTTGATTTACATTCCACTACCGAACCGTGAAAATTGTGATAATTGTATATCGCAGTGACAGTTTCGCCGCAGTGCGAGCATACGGTAGTCTGTCTGTGTTTGATCGAGCTGTCATACTCACCGGGATACAGCTTTTCTTCGCATGCCGTGCAATATGCTGTGCCGCCATTATCTATAATAAGATACTTCATCGGCAACGTCTTTCTAATTTCACGTTCAAGCTCCGCTGTAAGCGGCGGAAAATTGTCTGTATAGCTTTCGGCTTCTTTTCTTGTCATACTGCCGCACCTCAGAAGTCAAGCAGGCTGTCAAGGTCAAGCTGTAGCTTGCCGCTGTCTGCTGCTGTGGAAGTTTTGCTGTTGCTGAATCCGCCGTCACCGAGATCAAGCGTCATAGTGCATTTTATATCCGCACCGGGAAAGTAAAACGCTACAGCACGCTTGTAACAATCGAGATCGGATATGTGTTCCTTAGCTCCTGCAACGCTTGCCTTTAGGCAGTCGGCAAAAGACTTGTCCGACTGCTCTATAGCCTGTGCAAATTCGCTGTTCTGCTTTGCAAAAATGCAGATTTCGTCAAGCACATAGGACTTAACAACGTTTTCATATTTGCCGAGCTTTACGTTTTTCAGCTCGGCTGTAAGTTTTTCTTTTATATCCATTGACTTTTTCTCCTGCCAGTGTTATACTGGTCTTGTGTAAAATTTGCTTTGCTCCCTTCGGGGAGCTCTTTTTTTTACTCTTCTTCGATGTTCTCAACATCATATCCGCACTCCGGACAACACGGTAATGTTTCCCACGCAGGTGCGCCGTGACATTCTCCTCGATACTCGGTGTAATATCCGAGTTCCGAGGACGAGCCTGTCCAGTCGCAACGCTCGCATTTATACATCTCGCACCTCTTTCATCTGCACTATGTATCGCTTGCCGCTTAACGTAAGCCTTACATCACATACGTTCTCGACATTGTCTGCAAAAACACCGTCAATCTTTGCGTCGCCAAATACTCTGACAAAACGCTGCATTTTTTCAAGCCTTGCTATTGCCGACATATCAATGTTGCCAACAGGTGCAGGGATATGCTCGTGGTTTTCTACCGGCTTCTTCGGTTCTGCTACCGGAACAGACTTGATCAAGCCTTTTTCCCTCCAGTTTGATATGTTGTTTTGGGTTGTTGTCGGATTGATCTTGTGCTTCTTCGCTATCTCATTAGCACTCAGACCGCTTTCGTAGTCTGCTATGATCTGCTCTTTAAGTTCCTGTGTCATTTGTCCCTCCTGCTTTAGCATATCAACGTACTTACCGTACGACATTCCGTGTTTTCTTGCTTCTGCTACGACTTCTTCCAGATCGCTCATCTTTCCACTCCTTGATAAAATCACCGCATACGATGTTGTTTTCAAGTATCTGCGCTGCTATCAGTCCCGATACAGCCGGCGACTTTGGGTACTGCTTGATATACATGTCAAACAGCCGCTGCTTCGTTTCCTCGACATTGTCCTGCTGTATATCCATACCGTAAACGCTTTTCAAGGCTCGCAGGCCGTCTTCCCAACTCTGACAGAGCTTGAATTTTCGCTCAAGAATTTCGACAAGAAAGTTTCCAGTACCACACGCAGGCTCAAGAAACGTTGTATCAACGCTTACCCACATCTCTTCGGGCACTAAATCGCACATATCCTTGACGATGTGTGCCGGCGTAAAAACCTCGCCAAAATCACTTACACGCTGTTTGCTTTTTATCAGCTTTTCCGACATTGCTTGCTCCTTTCTCTGCTGCGGCGAGAATACTGTCGTAAAGATCTTCCGCATATCCCTTAATAGTTTCATCGTCCGGACATTCGTCCCTTGCATCTTTTAACATTGCCGTTATGCGCCGCATTACCATAGCTTTTTGCCTGCTGTTAAACAGCTTATACTTGCATTTTTCACGATTAAGTCTATTCCATTCTTTGTAAGCAGGACATTTTATCGTATACGATTTTGTTTGCTTATCGCACTTGTCACAGCGTACTGCGTATCTTTTTCTTGGGGGCAGGCCGTGCCTTTCCCATCTCTCAAGCTCTTCCTCAAGCGGTTTTACATCGACCGTAATTCCATTTCCGCCACAAGCACACGGTAACAATTTATCTGCCATCTTTATGCTCCTTCCCGAGCCGTAACATTGCCAGTGCGCCCTTATACCACTCTTTGAGGAGCAGTCCCATCAAGCACCACACCGCAACGGTTATCATCGCTACGGGTAACATTTCGCCGCCGACAGCGAGGTATCCACGCTCTTGGTATGCTGCATCCATAAACAGCAGAGCCGTTATGTTGCATGCAAGAGCCGTTACAATCGCCTGTACTGCCCTTGCAAGTATGTACAGGATAACTTGTTTCTTCATCATGCTTGTCCCTCCATATAATTCCTTAGCACCGATTTCTCGACAAACCAGTACTTCCCTACCTTCTTTGCACCGGGTATCTTGCCCAGTCTGCAGTACCTTGTGACTTCGGGTATCGTGATACCCATAAGCCCTGCAAGGTACTCCTGCGACAGCATCACGGGCAAGAAGTCCCAGTTGCGTACTTGCGTCTTAATGCTTGCCATTGTGTACCTCTTTTTTCTTACGTCTTATGATTTAATCTTCTACCTTAAGCGAGCCGATGATCTCCTTTACTTCTTTGAGTAAAGAGAGTAAGCGGCTCACTTTTTCTTCTGCCTCGTCAAGGGCGCTTGTGTCAACGTTTATCGTCAGCGGCTTCATGAACTCACCTCCTTGCTTTAGCCACCTTTCAATGATATAATATTAATATCTTATATGGAAAGGAGTGACTGATTTGAATACATTTTGCCCGTTTCTCAAAGATGCCTGTCGCACTGACTGCGTGTTCAGAGTTCGTGAAACATCAGCAGATGAAGAAACTATAACAGTTTGCCGACTGGTTTCTTCTGCCGCAGTAAATTCCGAACTATGCGACATAATCATCAAAGAGAAGAACTCAGAAAACGAGCGGTAAAATCCGCTAAGTAATCTTCTTCCGGCACCGTTGCTCTTTTGCGGAGTATCTTTGAGCAAAAACTCAAGATTTCTTCCGCTTCTGCAACGGTGCATTTGTTTTCAGCAAGAATATTAAGTATTACCGCTGATGTCTTAACATTTTTCTCTGTTACGGTCATGTCCTCACCTCACTTTCTGTTGTTTTACATCTTAGTAACTTTACAAGTTACTTTGTTAGCAAAAAAAATAGAGCAAGGCTCAGATATTTGCAAAGCGTCTATTAACTTTTCCATATCATCACTGCCAAATATGCCTTTTTTCATTTTTCTTGAAAATGTTCTTTCTGACATATCAATCAGTCTTGCAACGTCAGCCTGCCTTAGCCCTTTTGCTACCCACATAGCTCTTAACTTATTTGTGTCTACCACGTTCTCACCTCCGTAACTTTTTAAGTTACTCTGATTATATCACGTCTTTTGTAACTTGTCAAGACACTTTTAGCACTTTTTTTAACTTTTTTGTCTTGACAAGTTACCGTATTAAGTATATAATATATACAAGGGGTGACAAAAATGACTATAGGCGAAAAAATAAAACTACTTCGTGAAGAAGCTAAATTATCGCAAGGAGAACTTGCCGAAAAAGCTAACACGACCAAGCAAAACATTTATAAATACGAGAAAGGAATTATTACTAACATTCCTTCTGATAGGATTGAGCTGATTGCTAATGCACTTAGCACTACTCCTGCTTACTTAATGGGTTGGAATGAAGATTCATCGGACGCTCTTGTTAATGATGACGAGGAACTCACTGAATATCTTGAAGAACTAAAAACCCGTCCGGAGCTTAGGATGATATTTTCACTTACCAAAAATGCCACTAAAAAAGATGTAGAAAAAGCTGCGAAAATAATTGAAGCATTGTTGTCTGAAGGTGATGATAATTGAGAATTGAGTGTGATATTGACGGCGTTTATATTTATACAGCAGATTTACCGTCTTCCGTCAACGGTGTAACTGTGATAAAAAACGGTGATTACATTGTCTTTATAAATCAGAACAAGTGCCCTGCTAAACAAAAGTTAGCTTTAAAACATGAATTAAAGCAAATAAGCAGAGGTCATTTGTATTCTGATATAAAATTTGTTGGAGATTGTGAAAATGAGGTGCAACAATGAATATACAGGAACTGAACGATTACACGATAGTAGACATTGAAACTACAGGCTTATCACCGGACAAGGATAATATCATCGAAATCGGTGCTTTGCGTGTTCGTGATAATAAAATCGTTGCTGAATTTTCTCAGCTTATAAAAGCGAGCAAGCCGTTGTCAAAAACTATTTCTCAGATTACCGGCATAACAGATGATATGTTGGCAGATGCAAAAGAGCTTGACGATACCCTATCTTATTTTCTGCGATTTGTTGATAATGATACGGTCGTAGGACATAACATTGCATTTGACGCTAATTTTATCAGTAAAAAATGCGTTGCTTGTGGGCTTGATTTTAAAAATGATACATATGATACTTTAGCTGTGTGCAAGCAAGAACACCCCGATGTCAGCCACAAACTCGAAGATATGATAATACAGCTCGGAATAAAAGATAGCGGTATACATCACAGAGCTCTTGCTGACTGCTACCATACTCACAGCTTAATGACAGCATTGAGAAATCATTCCGCTCTTGTATTTGAAATAAAGCCGCCGAAGCAAAGAGTACTGAATCCTATCACAAAAGGGTTACAAACATTGCACGGCATATTGATAGGCATAACCTGCGATGACATTCTGACACAAGAAGAACTGTTAAGACTTGAAGAATGGATGAACAATAACGAACAGCTTGCAGGTAATTACCCATACGACATTATAAATAACGCAATCTGGAAAGTAATCGAGGACGGAATAATAGAGCAATCCGAGCTCGATTATCTCCTCGAATTTTTTAAAGCACAAATCAATCCGCTTAATGCAGAAATAGGAGCCGTTGATATAGAGCTTAGCAACAAGTCTATCTGTCTGACCGGCGATTTCGATTATGGCAGTAAGCAAGAAGTACAAGAAAGATTGTCTGAAATAGGTGCTACGGTAGTTAGTAGCGTTACAAGAAAAACCGACATTCTTCTTATAGGCGAAAAAGGTTCTGACAGCTGGTCTTGCGGAACTTATGGCACTAAGGCAAAGAAAGCAATTGAACTCAGAAGCAAAGGCTATCCGATTATGATACTAAAAGAAAAGGATGTGCAGTTATGATAGAGCAGGTAGCATTATTTGAAAATGAACCCGAAGATTTAGATTGTAAAACTACTTTAGAAAACATAATAGTCACAGTTTCAGCAAAATGGAAATGTTCAAACGGGCTTTTCAGCATACAGGAAAACAAAAGCAAGGACAAACTTACCGGGTATTCAGTCTATTTTGAAAAATGTCTTTTCTTCAAAGTGAATACAAAATTCACGGTAATTTCTTGCAATAAAAGAGTTTATGATACGCTTGAAATATCTCCTGCAGGTACAAAATTGCTGAAAAGCCCTCAGAATTTCATACAATGTACATTCCACACACAAAACGAAGCTGTAAAAGTTGCTGAACTTATTACTGATGAGAATGTCAGAATATTTGAGCCAACAGAGCATTTTGGATGTTGCGGATTATATTTGAAGTGTTCAGATGCTAAAAAGTGCTTGCACCCGGATATAATCCGTTCTAAATCCTGCTATTACAAAAAGAACTTAGAAAGCGGCAAGATATTCTACGGTAAAAACGCAAATATATGAATATTTCATGCCACTAAAGGCGGGTACATAGGAGGTCAAAATGGCACGGATAAAAAACAAAGCCCGTGATGACGGGCGTTTGCAGTCTAAGGTGTACATCGGCACCAAGAACGGCAAGAAAAAGTATAAGTATGTGTACGCTACAAACGCAAAAGAGCTTGAGCTGAAAGTACAGGAGCTGAAAACAAAACTGAATAAAGGTCTTGACCTCACGGCCGACCGTGATACTTTCGGCTACTGGGGCGAGAAATGGCTAAAGCTAAAAAAAATAGAAGTATCGGCAGGAAGATATGTCACTTACTGCGCTCGGTACAAAAACCTTGAACCGCTGTACTCGATGAACATCTCGAAAATCAAAGCTACAGACATCCAGGACATTATAATCGACTGCGCCACAGAGCCGTCAGAGCGTACCGGAAAACCGTATGCAAAGAAAACACTTATCGAGATACGCAACACGGCAAGTCAGATCATAAAGCTTGCAATACAAAACCGTGTACTCGACTATGACTGCGCCGAAGCGGTCAAGATACCGAAATCTGCGGAATCGTCTACCCGCCGAGCTCTGACGGAAGAAGAACAGTCCTGGATAACCGATACTCCCCACAGAGCTCAGACGGCCGCCATGATCATGATGTATGCTGGCCTGCGCAGAGGTGAGCTGCTTGCTCTGACTTGGCAGGACATCAATCTTGAAGAAGGTACTATATCGGTCACAAAGTCTGTGGAGTTAATAAAAGGCTTGCCACACATAAAGCAGGGCGGTAAAACAGATGCGGCCACAAGGACCGTGTATATCCCTCGCAAGCTGATCAGCTACCTGCAGAGCACACCGCACGATCCTCTCGGTCTGGTATGCCCGACAGTAAAAGGCACACCGATGACCGATACAGCGTGGCGCAGACTGTGGGATAGTTATCTCGCAGATCTAAACATAAAATACGGCGACTGGTCCGGTTGTATGCAGACAGGCGGGAAACGCCCGGCGAAGCACGCACCTGTAGAAAAGCCGTTTTTGATACCTCGTATCACTCCGCACTGGCTTAGGCACACTTTTATCACCATGCTATATATGGCGGGTGTGGATGTGCTCACAGCAAAAGAGCAAGCCGGGCATGCTGATATATCGACTACTATGTCTATATATACGCACCTGGACGAGAAGTACAAGCGTAAGAGTATATCAAAGCTGGACGAGTACCTTGAGAGTATAAGTTAATAAGTGGGGGTGTCAAATGGGGGTGTCAGAAAATTTATATTTCGCATAGTAAAGCTGTTTGTAAGCATTTTGTTTGTGCGTTCGGGACGCAGAGGTCGCAAGTTCAAATCTTGTCACCTCGACCATATTTCTTTCAAACCGCATTTTTATGCGGTTTGTTTGTTTATTACCGGTGTCTTCTCTGCCGTGCCGTTATCGTCCGTCTGCTTGTTTTCGGCGGGCTTCTCTTCGGGCTTGGGCTCGTCCTTCTGCTCCGCTGCGGGAGCGAGCTTCTTCTCCTCTTCGGGAGTTTTCTTTTCGGTTTCCATTGCTTTACCTCGCTTTCTTTGATTTTGGGTATAAAAAATACCGCTCCTTTCGGGGCGGTAAAATTATTAAGTTTGCATGTATTTGCGCCGAACTTCACAAAAAACGGCTGTTTTTGCAAAGTTAGTGCTAAAATTCAGCCGTAATTTAAAATAAACTCTTCAAGTTAAAATTTGGCTTGATATAGCCGTTTGTTATATCATTAGTGCGTACCGTGCAAGTTAAAATAAAGTGCAATTGATTGCACACGGGTATAAGAAAACCGCCCTTGTTAAGAGCGGTCGTCATATTCAATTTCATTCTTCATCCTCGTCATCTTCCCATTCAGAAGCGCAGGGAGGTAAGCCCGGAGGAACAATTTCTTCGAAATAATCGTCCAGTTCGTCAATAGTTACATCAGGATGAACCTTAATATACTCAGTCATTTCCTCTTCAACCTCGTACTGTTCCGCCGCACCGAGCAAAAAGAAAAATTTATCAAATAAGTCTCTTTCTTCATTCGTTTTCCATTCGTCTTTTATACTATCAGCAAACATATTTCGTAACAATCGCTGAAAAGGAGTGTTATATTTTTCAAATTTACTTTTATTCATCTGCCTGTCACCTACTTCAATATTCGTTTATGAGTTATAATGATTCCGCCTTTATCATCCGCTTCAGCTTTATACGCATACTTATCGTCGTAAATTATGCCTTTTGAGCCTTTGGTAGCGTTAGGATAGCGTTCCTTAAATGCTGAACACAATTTACCGTATCTGTTTTGGCTCACTTGTACGCCTTTGTGATTTCTCTGCGGTGACGGCGCATATTTTGTTTTAGGCAATACCTCCGAAACGGTTGTTACCGTGCCATCATCATTAACCTTGATTTCCTTGATTTTCTCTCTTGTTTTCCCGCCCGGCGCATTTGTAAACTTACCGTTTGCGGCGTGATATGGATTTCCGCCTCTGCCTTTACCGGACTTTTGACGCTTTTCTGTTATTATATCACCCTCATCGCCGCTTTGCAAGCCCGCATCATCAATTTTAGCGTGACTGTCGGTATTCGGCGTGTATATCTGCTTTGTCTTAGGGTCGTAAAGCCCGGCAAGTTCTTTGTCAAGATCCTCCTCGCTCGGCAGAACAGGGAGCGTTGTAGAACGGCAGAACGGGTGCATAGGCGGAAGATTTACACCTGCCTGTGCGCTGTTGCGCTTGAACACCTTACCGTCAAGCTCACGGCATAGATTGCTTGTGCGGCTGTCAAGACAGGCGGAAAACTCGTATTCGTCAATGTCAAGCTCCTTGTAGCCATACAGCTCCGCCATATTCGCAACGCAGGTAGTTTCCGTCCGGACAAGCCTGCGTGCCTCGAAAGCACCGACACCGCAACGGTTCATTATATCGTCCGCCATGTGCTGCTCGGACTTTCCTGCCATAATGCCCACAAGCATATCGTGCTTCAGCCCGTCTGCAAGTGCGTTTGTGTTATCCCAGATACGCTGGGAGAACATCTGACCACTCCAGTTAGTAGACAGAATAGCTTTCACACGGCTTTCGGGAATTAAATCAAAAGCCGCACGGTAATCCGCACCCTTCGTCACATCGAAAACCGTCTGCATATACGCACTCTGAATTATATCGCCCAGATGCTCTGTATCAACGCCTATTTCGGCGTTTGCAAGGCTCCGATGTTGTGGTTTTTTCATCCATAACGATTTTTCTTTTTGTAAAACGGGTAATATAGAAACAGCACCGTGAAAGTGCTGTTTAAACGTAATATGAAACCCTATCTCCTTTTTACCATAAGAAAAACACTCTTGAAATGGTGCTTAATCAATAAATTTGACGGATTCAATGTCATCATCTATTAAAAGAATTTCATATCCGTCATTAGTTTGATAACGAATACCGTCTTCATCTTCACCGTCATCATTTGTAACAATACAATCACCGATGCATCGCCCTTTGTATATTGCCCCATCCTTGCAATATACAATAGATTTACGGTCATCGATTTCTAATTGAACTATATATGGTTTCACTACTTATCACCTCTTTCTTTTGTCGGGAAAAATGTTATTAAATCGAACTCTGACTGAATATAAACCGCACCTACATAGTAACTGTTATGAACCGTCACCTTTTTTCCGTCTTTAAAATAGACAGCGATTTGTGAACCATCTATATCTATTAGTATTTCACTCTTTTTCAAGTCCGGAATGTTTTTCTCCAAAGCCTTGCATTGCCTTAAAAAAATATCCGAATCAGGTGCATTGCAAATCGTATAATCAAACATATAACTTACTCCGATCTTGATTTTTCGTTTACGTTTTCTTGCTTTTAGAAGCATTTTTATTGCCGGCGAAAAATTCGATAAAAAGCTGTTACGAAATGTTTGTGGTTTGCCGCATCTTCTTTTCAGCAGCCGGAAACGTCCTCTAAAATGTGCTAAACGTTGTATTTATCTCTTATGGTTTTAATTCGTTTACGAAAAGCTATGGTTAAATCCATAAGTTCTTTTGCCGATCTGTCATCTCGTCCGTGAAAACCTTTATGCTTAGATTCAATATCGGCGTATTGATATTCTTTTTTAACTTTTCTAATTCTTCATAACAACCTTCAGGGCAGTTCTGAGCGTTTATATGCAATTCCGAATTTTTCACAGGCTCTTTTAATTCTTCCATGTTGTTCATCTCCTAACGGCATGAATTACGGATTGTGAAACAGAATATCATCAACTTCAAGCCATGCTTTTGAATAAAATTGCGGTGACAGTCGCATCGGACATGGCAGAAAATTTCAATCCACGCCCTCGTGAAGAGGGCGACATTGGGGTAGACTTTTCAGGCTCGCTCTGGATACGATTTCAATCCACGCCCTCGTGAAGAGGGCGACGAGCTGTCGGACAGGATACGGGCAATAGACACGCATTTCAATCCACGCCCTCGTGAAGAGGGCGACTTCCCCAGAGCTTGTCTACCTCACCCCATATATTTATTTCAATCCACGCCCTCGTGAAGAGGGCGACCCTGGAGTAAAGAGGCAGGCAAGTGGGATCACTTATTTCAATCCACGCCCTCGTGAAGAGGGCGACCCTGGAGTAAAGAGGCAGGCAAGTGGGATCACTTATTTCAATCCACGCCCTCGTGAAGAGGGCGACGTTAAAAGACGCTCGTGACGAATGTCCGAATGATATTTCAATCCACGCCCTCGTGAAGAGGGCGACTTGGAAAAATCAAGAAGGGGTAGCCGATGAAAGCAATTTCAATCCACGCCCTCGTGAAGAGGGCGACCAAACGGACGGTAATGTGTTATAATCTATTATAATTTCAATCCACGCCCTCGTGAAGAGGGCGACTTTATTTATAAAGCGTTGCGCACCGCTTTATTTCAATTTCAATCCACGCCCTCGTGAAGAGGGCGACACGCTATCGCATGGGCACTCGGCGGTGACAGGCTATTTCAATCCACGCCCTCGTGAAGAGGGCGACCATCTGAACTATGGTAGCGCCCGTGACAGGCGAGATTTCAATCCACGCCCTCGTGAAGAGGGCGACCCGTGCGGTCATAATAGCCCTTGTTGGCAGGGATATTTCAATCCACGCCCTCGTGAAGAGGGCGACGAAATGGGATTGTTTGAGGTTAAGGAAAGCACGGTATTTCAATCCACGCCCTCGTGAAGAGGGCGACGGGAACCTCAAAATCTTAGTAATATTGATATATGATTTCAATCCACGCCCTCGTGAAGAGGGCGACACGATTATAGCGATTCCTACTATATTACACAGGAATTTCAATCCACGCCCTCGTGAAGAGGGCGACTTTACTGTTAAAAAAATACGGTCAATTTCGTAAAATATTTCAATCCACGCCCTCGTGAAGAGGGCGACACGGCAAGAAAGGTATTAGTATGGAAAGTGTAAAATTTCAATCCACGCCCTCGTGAAGAGGGCGACAAAAATGGCAAGTATATGATTATGATTATATGCAAATTTCAATCCACGCCCTCGTGAAGAGGGCGACGCTCCGCGCGGCGCTCTTTTTTGCGCATTTCTGCAATTTCAATCCACGCCCTCGTGAAGAGGGCGACGTATATCCGCAAGGATTAGAGAGGAGTATTATTATATTTCAATCCACGCCCTCGTGAAGAGGGCGACAGTTTATGCGGACGGCAAAAGTCGCAGGGTATCAATTTCAATCCACGCCCTCGTGAAGAGGGCGACGTATATCCGCAAGGATTAGAGAGGAGTATTATTATATTTCAATCCACGCCCTCGTGAAAAGGGCGACGACGTACTTAATGCAATCCGTAACTCGGCGTCACAATTTCAATCCACGCCCTCGTGAAAAGGGCGACAGACGAGTTTCAGGACACTTCTCAAATTCAGTATATTTCAATCCACGCCCTCGTGAAAAGGGCGACGATTCTATTTATGAGCGCTGATAAAAATTCATTCTATTTCAATCCACGCCCTCGTGAAAAGGGCGACTTCGCTTTCCATAAAAAAGCCGTCGTTATGTTTATTTCAATCCACGCCCTCGTGAAAAGGGCGACATAGCTGCAATGATTGACCTTAAAACAATTACAAATTTCAATCCACGCCCTCGTGAAAAGGGCGACGCAGTGACATAAGCTGTATTATGTCGGTTTCGTTATTTCAATCCACGCCCTCGTGAAAAGGGCGACCACGCAATCCAAGAACCGGCTATAATAACCATTATTTCAATCCACGCCCTCGTGAAAAGGGCGACGGTTTGATAGAGGTCGAGTACAAGCACCGTAATTTATTTCAATCCACGCCCTCGTGAAAAGGGCGACAAAGTCAGAACCATTGATGTTATTTGATACATCAATTTCAATCCACGCCCTCGTGAAAAGGGCGACAAGAGAGTACAAGACAGTAATTATCAAATATTTTTATTTCAATCCACGCCCTCGTGAAAAGGGCGACCAATTGTACTCATTGGGCTAACGGCTCAATCGGTATTTCAATCCACGCCCTCGTGAAAAGGGCGACTTTGCCTTTTGCACCTTCAATATGTCCGTACTTTCTATTTCAATCCACGCCCTCGTGAAAAGGGCGACTGCAAAAACCACTGCGGCAAATTAAACTTGTACGATTTCAATCCACGCCCTCGTGAAAAGGGCGACGGCACTGTATCAGCACAGGATATGACGATGCTTATTTCAATCCACGCCCTCGTGAAAAGGGCGACTCCTTGAATATCGTCATCAGCTCCGGGAGATTATATTTCAATCCACGCCCTCGTGAAAAGGGCGACGCGAGCGTAACAGATAGTATGAGCTGTCTGCACTATTTCAATCCACGCCCTCGTGAAAAGGGCGACTCGACAGCATTGTCAAACGGTTTCAGCCCTGCAAAATTTCAATCCACGCCCTCGTGAAAAGGGCGACTACGCATACATCAGAAACAATAGGATGTATAGCGATTTCAATCCACGCCCTCGTGAAAAGGGCGACAGTTCCTTTGCCATTGCGATGATTTCTTCAAACTATTTCAATCCACGCCCTCGTGAAAAGGGCGACGTATCAGTCGGCAAATATTACCGAAGGAGCATATATTTCAATCCACGCCCTCGTGAAAAGGGCGACGTGCAATTGTGCCAAACGAAAATAACAAATTAATCATTTCAATCCACGCCCTCGTGAAAAGGGCGACGTTTTTCATTTATATCTGCTCCTTTTTCATATTTTATTTCAATCCACGCCCTCGTGAAAAGGGCGACTTCGGAACACTGCGCCTTTGGCGGATATTGCGTTATTTCAATCCACGCCCTCGTGAAAAGGGCGACGATGAGAACGGTATGCAGTATATCTCAGATTGCTGTATTTCAATCCACGCCCTCGTGAAAAGGGCGACAGACGAGTTTCAGGACACTTCTCAAATTCAGTATATTTCAATCCACGCCCTCGTGAAAAGGGCGACGATTCTATTTATGAGCGCTGATAAAAATTCATTCTATTTCAATCCACGCCCTCGTGAAAAGGGCGACGACGTACTTAATGCAATCCGTAACTCGGCGTCACAATTTCAATCCACGCCCTCGTGAAAAGGGCGACCATTATATTTCAAATACTTTATGTTGTATAATACTATTTCAATCCACGCCCTCGTGAAAAGGGCGACTAGATGATGTTTTTCCTGCGCCAAATTTCGACGTATTTCAATCCACGCCCTCGTGAAAAGGGCGACCTTTGACGATATAGAGCTGTAAAAAACAGCAAAGGAATTTCAATCCACGCCCTCGTGAAAAGGGCGACGTCGTGTCTTTTCCTTTTGTCGTTGTCGTACTATCGATTTCAATCCACGCCCTCGTGAAAAGGGCGACCTTCGTAATCTTTATGATACAACAGAACTCGTTGATATTTCAATCCACGCCCTCGTGAAAAGGGCGACTCTTCGGTAAAGCGTTCTTATTCATAAAATCACGAATTTCAATCCACGCCCTCGTGAAAAGGGCGACCGCTTACTTATTTAAATCTTTTCATTAATGCCTTATTTCAATCCACGCCCTCGTGAAAAGGGCGACAGATACTCGGCACGATTAATTTCATTGCTGTCAATTTCAATCCACGCCCTCGTGAAAAGGGCGACCTTTAAACGTTGATTGAGTTTGTGTTTCAGCCTACAATTTCAATCCACGCCCTCGTGAAAAGGGCGACTTTGCCTTTTGCACCTTCAATATGTCCGTACTTTCTATTTCAATCCACGCCCTCGTGAAAAGGGCGACTGCAAAAACCACTGCGGCAAATTAAACTTGTACGATTTCAATCCACGCCCTCGTGAAAAGGGCGACGGCACTGTATCAGCACAGGATATGACGATGCTTATTTCAATCCACGCCCTCGTGAAAAGGGCGACAGTCTTACCGTCAACTAACTCAAGAAGATAATATATTTCAATCCACGCCCTCGTGAAAAGGGCGACAGCAAATTTATACAATGATTATCTTTATTTTGAAGTCAAATATCACATTTCGGACATTTTACCTCAATAAAATCATTAATAACTAAATTTGCACTTTAATAATTTCCTTTATAAGTAAATTATCGCGTGCGAATGTCTACGGAAAATTCTGCGCACTACACATTCGCACAAATTTAAAAAATCAAAGGTTCTTCAACCTTGATTGCGGACTTAGCTCCGTAATGCTCAATACGATTTGAGTATTTATCGCCAAGATTATAGAATCTAAGACTGTCTTTTTCTGTATCAATAAGTTCTTTGAGTTTATATTTCAGTTCGTGTGCCTGAGTTGCATCTACAACACATTCAAAAACCGAATTCTGAACTCTGATACCGTAATTGACACATTGTTTTGCAACTTTCCTAAGTCGACTTTTCCCGGCCGATGTTTCGGTGTTTACATCATAAGTTATTAACAGAAGCATAACTACCTCCAGAGCAACATAGGATATTCATCCAGATCGCCTCGGATATATCTTGAAAGCAGAAGTGCCTGTATATAAGGAAGCAGGCCCCATTCAACCTTTTCTTTTAAAAACGGATGCATAACAATATCCTGTTTTCTGTTCTGCCAATGCGTCAAAAAGGCCTTTCTGCCGTCTTCGCTTAATAATACTGCGCCATCTTCCTTCTTCTCAAAATCGCCGTTATTTATAATGCGCTTGTTGATAAGACTTATAATAAATCTGTCGCACATTATCGCTCGGAATTCTTCTACAAGATCAAGCGCAAGAGACCGTCTGCCGGGGCGGTCTGTGTGCATAAACCCGACGTAAGGATCAAGCCCTACAGTTTCAAGTGCAGAGGTACACATACCGGTTGCAACAGAATACGAAAAAGACAGTAAAGCATTGACGTTATCAAGCGGCGGCCGTTTACTTCTTGTTACAAAACGGAACTCATCTTTCTGCTGAAGTATAAATTCATCAAAAACCGAAAAGTAAAGCTGTGCGGATTCTCCCTCGATTCCACGCAAAGTATCAATATCAGAAACATTCTGGCACTTGATTATAGCCTGTGAAAGAAGGTCGGAACGGTTTTTCAGTTTATCAACATCAACTTGTAAAGAATGATCTCTTACTGCTCTTTCGATAACATAGCGGCTGTTAAACAGTTTTCCGATAATAAAATTCTTTGCTACAGAAAGACTTCTCGCCTCATCATCCGCTATTCTGAACTGTTCACGTCGCAGATACACATTTCCGCTGATTGCTCCCTCTGCTCTTGCAAGAAATTTTCCGCTGCGGCTCATAAATGTAAGCCCGATATTATCTTCAGTGCATTTATTCATCAATGCAGGACTGGCTCCCCTGCCACCGAATATCACAATATCCTCGACATTATGCAAAGGAAGACGTGTTTGCGTATCGTCTTTGCTGTGTATTACTATATTTTCGCCGTCAAGGGACAGATATTTGTCGGGCGTGATCACATAAAGCGTATTTCTGAGCTTTCTCATATATTGTCCCCTTTCAAGCGATTTTTAATATACTCCGATGCTGACGAAGATGTTGCCGACGGTAAGCACAAATTGTTCATCGAACAGGCATTACAGTTTCTGTTCTTTTTCACAACAGGTGTATGGTGTGCTTTATACAGCCTGTGCATTTCGTTCAACACAGACGAAAGTCTTACTCTTAGTTCATCGGTGAACTCAACTTTCACCCTGCGTCTTATCTGCCCATAATACATATATCCGTATGGTATGCTGCAGCACAGCATTTCTTCAAGGCAAATAGCCTGTGCGATAAGCTGAAGATCGTTACAGTCGCTGTCAATAGGTCTTCCCCTTTTATATTCTACGGGGATAACGCTGTACTTCCCTTCTCTGCCAAAAAGACATATTCCGTCTTTTGACCTATGGAATTCAACTATATCGCATTCACCGCTGATACCGTATTCCGATGAAGAAACCGGCATACTTCTGGTAACAATAACATCCTTTCGCATTTCGGTAAAATCTCCGTCGTGTGCATTACGATGAAGAATGTTGCCGTCAACCGTGAGGTAGTTTTCGTTCCATTGTTGTTCAATGTGCAATAATGCCCATTGTCGTTTGCAAAACACAAAATGCTGTATGCCGGAAATCATCAGATATTCATCTTCACTGTAGCTCATTAAATATTGTCAATTATCTCAGGCTGTACTGCACCCTCTGGATTGTTGAGTATAATATCATAATCGGCTACAGAATTAGGTTCATTTCCGTTAAGCTCAGCCTTTTCCTTTATCTGAACAGCATTATGTATCTTTGCAGAAGATACCTTAGGCGTTTTACCGTCATGCTTCCACCAGTAAACTCTGCATACCTGCATGCTTCCTTCGGGGCGTGCTGAAGAACAATCGTTCTCAAACAACGTTACAAGTGCCTTTTTTATCTTTTCCGCATCTTCGTCGCTGAAGCCTGTTTTTTCAGCAAGCTGGCAGTTGATACTGCCCTTGAATACATACAAACCAAAACCAACACGGTTTTTTGTACCCATAGTATCAGAAGCTTTACCGTTCTTACCGCTCTCTCCGTTTACGCTCTTTGTTATCTGCATACTGATTATTTCAATAGGAGATACGCTTTTTGCGATGCTGATTGATACCGGACCCCTTACGCCAACAGAAACCGCATCACCTCTAAAGGCGAAAACCTGACCAAAGCTGCGGACATCTATCCACTGTTCACAAGCAATCCTTGCGTATTCATCCTTGTTGGTATTCTTGCCTGAAGATGCTTTTTTGAGTTCATCGCAAGAATCCGCTCTTGCTCTTAAGCTGTCGCATCCGTCATCGCACTTGTCATCGCTCTGTACGAATATTCTTTCGCCCATATCCTGAAGTCTGTTGCGTATCTTACGCTTGATGCATACATCTGAAATCTCACCCAGACCCTTTGAATTTATTCTGGGGCGGTTACCGCTTAAAGGATCGCCGTTGGGGTTTGCGTCTGTAGCTGAGATAATAACCTCAAAATCAACCTTGTTTGCTAATGTGCTCATAATTATTCTTCCTCCTTGTTATCGTCTGTTTTCTTTGTGAAAAAATCATTCATCTGACAGCTGTATGCGTGCAGAAATTCCGAAGACAACGGTGAATTATCGTTGTAGGTATCCAACGGGAACATCGCTGTGATCTGATTTATCATACGCTCAAAATAACTTCTCTTACCGATATTCATTCTGTTGAGATACGGTCTGAGACTCAGACAAAGTACCTTCCATGTTTCGCACGGGTGATTTGAAAATGCCTCAAACAAACGCTTTGCATTAGTAGGTCGGTTTTCTTTTTCGTCATACGTTGAACCTTCCGCATAATCTGCTACTGCAAGCAGTCTGCCGTACAGATAATCTCTGTCGCAGCATTCTTTTTCAAGTGACATTGTACACTCTCCTTTTGTTTCGATAATTCTTTTTCGTATCATGCCGCAGGCACAGTTAACAACTCTTTGCCAGTTGTTGCTTTTATTATCAAAGGCATTGTATCTGCAAGCTCTGATGAACAGTTGGTTTACTATATCCTGCGGTATTCTTCCGCCGCATACGATATACGGAATAAGTCGCTGATAAACATCTTTTTTTGTTTTTTCGCCCGGCTTAAGCACACTTCCTTCTTCATTGCCATAAGCACAAGCGGCAATTTCGTATACAGAAAAAGAACGGCGTTTACCATAGCATATCCACGAGGTATCTCTATGCCATTTCTCAAGGTTAGAAAGATAATCCGAGGTTGCAACCTCAGCATATTCCGTCATTGAAAGTCTTCCCGTTGTAGCACTATCGAACATAATCAAAAGAGTTTTAGAATCGCTTTTGTATTTGTTTTTGGTACCCGTAATAGAAGCTATCGTAAGCGTTTTGTTTATTTCGCCGGTGTTGCTTTCAGGAATATAGCCATCTTCATCGTCATCAAAACTGCATCCCTCAAAAGGCTTTTGAATTTCTTCAAGATTATTTTCCCATACCAGAATGCACAGACCGTCTACCATATAGCCTTGTTTTTTTATCAGGCATTTAAGCGCATTGTGTAACTTCTGCGAGTAGTCAAAGCTGATTGCGGTAGCCTGAGTTTTATCCGCAAATCTTCCTCTATATGAAAAACCGCTTTCATCGTTTGTGGAAAACAGCTTTGCCTTATCGCCGGTATTTCGTATTTTAGACGGATGCTTATATGTTATACCGCCATGTTCGCCTGTAGCATAGCAAATATCCGAAGTTGCACAATCGCCGCAGGCATACGCTATATACGCCTGATACAAGCTCTCGTCTTTCCATAGCTTTTTTCCGTCAACGCTGAATCTCACAAAGCATTCTGCGGGATCGGTATTGGCTATCTTTTCATCTGATAATTTGCCTTTTTCATTCAAAGTGAATATCCCTGCGTCAATCAGATCAGCAATTATAGTGCCTTTGGAAAGATAAGTGTATACAGCCTTTACTTCCTGCGGTGCAGAGCCTGACTCGCACCATTTTTTCAGATTTTCGATATACGCATTATAATAATCGCTGTTGTCGCTTTTTTTGACGTCTGCATACTTAGGATAATCGCCTGCAATATATATCAGTTTATCTGCAAGCGGATGCGGATTGATACCTGCTCCTCTGGACGATGAATCCTCTGTTACGGGAATTATTGTAACAGCATCTTCTTTTTCGACTTTTTCTGCGAATCCTATTGACGGTATAGTGCCATCTGAATTGATATCTATTGTAATTTGTGCATTCTGCGTCGAATGACAAAGCGGAAGTAAATTCCAGTCATTCGTTGAATTCAGAATGTCATATGCTCTCATCAATTCATCAGTCCAGCTCAATATCATCACCCCCGCCTATAAAGTCGAATTCTTCAAGTCCGCTGAAATTATCAAGATCTTTATCAAACGGCTTTATTTTCATATCACGGATATGCCTTTTCTGAGATTCGGGAATATCATTCGGATGATCAAACTTTATAACCCCGTCTTTCATAACAGGCCGCCAGAATCTGACGGTAAGTTTGCCCTTGTCTTCTTCCCTCTCAGCTTCGTCTGCATAAGTAATGCCATGATACATAAAGCCATATGGAATTTCACTACCCTGATAATAGCTTACACCTTCATCATAGCTGCAAGGCTCGACATACCCCATACATTCTCTTGTACCGAGGAAAATATCACGCCTTCCGCCACGCTGTATCATGCGTTTTGCAATGTTATGATGCTTGTTTTCGTTCCGGTCTTTTTCAAGCTCGGGACGGTTGTCATTCCATTCAAAGTGAGCTCTTACCCTATACTCCACATCTTTAAGATAGGTGTAATACGAAAGGTCGTTGCCTCCGCCGTATTTGATCGGACGGATGCCCTTACGTTCCATAGAGATCTTATTCATCACCCTGCACTCGTCTATCACCCATATAATAGTCGGCTTCCAGTATACGCTCATGAGTATGCCTTTCAGCGCCTCATAAGTCGGTATGGGATAACTGAATTTTTCTCCGCCCGGACGTGTCAGCACGTCTGCAAACAGTGCTAAATCTCCGCTCACCTTGAACTCGACAATATTATCGTGTTCGGTTTTGCTCAAAATTCTTACCTCCTTTATTTTCGGGCTTGTGCTTTCGCTTTTACCCGTATTTTGCATTTTGATATTTATGTCAGCCTGTTCTAACAGACAGGTCACATATCGTGTTGTATATATCCGATATTTGAGGCAAACTCAGACGAACATTGCTTCCTGAGGTTTGCCCTCTGTACTTAGCCCTGTAGCGTTATTGTAAAACTCTTTTTTAAGCGCATAGATATACACTTTTTCATCCTGCCTTACCTTGATCTCGTTTAAAGCATCGTTTTCAGCAAGCTTTTTAAATGTATAATCGTATACATTTACAATGTACTGCTGTGCTTTACGCTGAAGCTCAAGAGCCTGCGATATAGTTATTTCACCGTTAAGAGCTTCGATTATTCTGCTCGCCTCTTCGTTATACGGCACTATTATATCAATAGTGTTATTATCTATCATTCTGAAGTTATCGCCTGCTGTTTTGAACGCCTGCCTTGACTTCCAATTTCCTTTATCATTACTGAAAATTATATTGCAAGACAGCAGATCAAGAAGACTGTAATTTGAGTTTCTGATTTGATATTCAAGCATATCACCTTTACTGTCACAGGCACAATCTTCATAGTAATCACGAAAATATCTTTTCATAATATCAACCGACAACAGTTGCTCACATCCGTATTTTCGTACTATCAAACCGCATTGGCGCTGTGCCTCTTTAAGTTTTCCGAGCTTTTCGATATATTCATCCTTCAGTTTGATTATATATACATTCCTGCAATCATCTTCACCGTTTCTGTTACATCTTCCTGCCGCCTGAGCTATGTTATCAAGACCTGCACTTGAACGTATTACGCATTTAAAGCTGATATCGACCCCTGCCTCTATAAGCTGTGTCGTTATGCATATCACACGTTCATTGTTATCAAGCATACGGCGTATATCATCAATTGCCTTGTGTCTGTGTGCCGGACACATATTTGTGCTGAGGTGAACCACTTTCGCCTTGATTTCTTCTTCGTCATTAAGTTGTGTTACATTCCTGAATATTTCTGCCGCCGCAGTTTTAGTGTTGACTACAAACAGAAGATTCCCGTTCTCACGGTACTTGTCCATACATATTACCGCAGCTTCTTCATAAGTATTTCCTTGATTATTCAGCAACGATACAACTTCAGTTCTTTTAAAATCTTCAAAATCCTTTGTATAATCCCCTGTCATCGAGCTATCTTTGTCAAGCATTATAGGATACTTGCACTGTTCAAATGTAGGTTGTGTAGCGGAACATAACACTATCGTGCATCCCATAAATTCGGAAAGAAAATTCATAGCAAGATTAAACAAATATACGCACCTTATCGGTATTGATTGCACTTCATCAATTATGATTACCGAATCAGTAAATCTGTGCATTCTTCTCAGAGCTTCGGTCCTGGACGAGAATAATGTATCAAAAAACTGCACCATAGTAGTGCAAACAACCTGTTTATCCCAATGCCTGCAGCGCAGCTCATAGTGCTCAAGCTCATCATTGACTTCTTCTTTACTCTTATGCTTATTATCAATAATCTTGCTATACATATCGGAGTGATGCTCAAGGTAGTTATCATCTCCCGCTATCTCACGGATTACATCTCCATTCTGCTCAAGTATAGACATAAACGGAGAAATGTAAAAAATGCGTTCCTTTTTATGCTCAACAGCATATTCAATCGCAAAACGCAATGCCGAAAGCGTTTTGCCGCCACCTGTAGGAACAATAAGCTGAGCTATACCTACATCATTTTTGGCAAATGCACAGCATCTGTCCGAAATGTTCATTCGCAGTTTTGATATTAAACTGTCGCTTTCGGAAAATTTACTCAGCTTGTTATCCAAACGCTGTTTCATATCAAGCCAATTACGCCGTATTTCATCTTCAGACGGTTCGGTAATTTCAATACCTTCCATAAATTCGGCTGTCGCCGTCCTGTCAGCGTCAATAAGGCAGGACTCGGTCAGTCTTTCCAACAATCCGTGATAAAAAGCTAATGTTGTGAAATATTGTTTTCTGTCTTTGGCACAGCAGATTTCTTTCATCTTTTCAAAAAATCTGCGATATTCATCAGCCGCTTTATTAAGCAACTCATCAAGTTCGCTATCAGAGATAAGCTCGCTTATGTTGCTCTTGATTTCGTCATAACGTTCATTTTTACTGCATCTGTAATCAAAATAATCATCATTGTTCCGTGTATACCAATCATTCAGTCCGTGATGAGAAATGATGATTCTCGCAATTAATCTTGCGACTTCTTTTTTATATTTATCATCATCGTTTGAAACCAGTTCCAAAAGAAATTTTGCTCCCGCATAGCTGTGATCGATTTCGCCTCTTTTAATGCCGTTCTCGTGCTTTATATATCCGTCGAAATCGTAATTTAACTTTCCAACATCGTGCAACAATGCTGAAATGTGAGCAGCACTCGCCATTCTGAAAGGCGATGAATAAATATCTACCAAAAACGCAACCTTTTTAGAATGCTCAGTGACCTTCTCCTCGACACGCACTTCATTATTTTTATTACTCTCAATTCTTATATGAGCAATATGATCCATAATAATCCTCCGTTGAATTATATCACTAAATTCAGTATACTATCAGCAAATGTAAATTTCAATGCTTCTCTGAAAGAAAAAGTAATTTTTTTGCAAATCCATGAGAGAATTTGTCGAATTTATTGAAATCAATTTCAATTTATATGTATTATCATAGTGTTATTATCTGCTGCTTTTCTACATTATATCGTAATGATGCACTTACGTCAATCGTGAAAATCAACAATTTTTAGTCATTGCATTTGTGCATAGCGACAATCCCATAATATAGTTCGGTATCATCTTGAAATTTTTCCGCATAAACTGTATAATATAAAGGTCCGGTAGATAATATCGGTGGATTGAAATAATTTTTATGTTGTATCTTAGTTCAGCACCAACCTGAGCCGCACAGTCGAAAGTCTGTGCGGCTCTCGTTGTGTAGTTGTGTAAAAGTGCATTCACCTTACCATTATAAATTTTACCATATCCCTTGTACGATAAAATGGACATATATACAAAACTATCCCCATACAGCATTAAACTGTATGGGGATAGCTAATCTTTATCTAATTTTCATATCTCTCAGAGCGATATACTCATCATCGACCTTATCGGTATAGCGGATGTCGGCACCGGCGAGGAAAGCCGTTATATGCTTACAGCATTGACTGTAGAACTCATCTTCATAATGGACGATATGCGCACCGCCAAGTGCAAAGCGGTCATCGGCATAAAACCTTTTAGAAATATCAATTACACAGCAATCGGTAAGACGTGCGAATTCTTCTTCAAATACATTTATAAATGCTTTTTTGGTTTTGAATGTGTTATCGCTGTCGGATAACATTTCTAACCGATTGTCAAGCGAAATATAACGGTCTTTAAGATCGGCTTTAATTAAAATAATGTTTTTTCCATAGCGCTCTGTGACAAATTTGCAGAAGTTTTCAAGCGCTCTTTCGAGATATTCACGGCTTCTTTCTTTAAATAAATAGGTGCTTTCGCATTTATCGGAAATCGACTTGTAAAAAGCGGTGCGAAGTATGAAATCATCCACTTCGAAAAGTGAATCGCCGTACTTACGCATATTGCAGATAAGGTCGTACATATCAACAATCAGCCATTCGGAACTACTGTCAGATAGAATGCGTTTTCCTTCGTGCAAAAACGCCTCTTTGACAGTGCGTCTTCGCCACTTACTGCCGCAGAATTTATCGGCCTTCAAATCGTTGTCAAAAGGTATTTCAGGCTCGTCTGCAAGCAAAAACGGCTGCTTGAAAATGTACTTATCGACATAGATACCTGAGGAATTACGGTTAACGGATTCACGGGAAATACAGCTACCCCAGATGTCAACCAATACAGGTTTGTGCTGTGCTTCGTAGTCTTCAAGCAATTTGCGGTCATTTCTGATAAGAAAAATATGTTCGCAGTTATCGGGAACAGTATATTTGTAAACCTCAGAAAGTTTACGGGATAATTGTTTTTTCATAAGGAAGTTCTCATCGAAAACAATCTTTATATCATCGTAACAGCAATCGCCAAGGTCGCCGTCAATACACTCAGCGGCTTTTATTGCCGAGATAAGCCTTTCTGCACCGGCTTTAGCGGAGAGCAGGATTTTTGCATCATCATAGGTACGGATCTCGTTTTCACGCAGATATACAAAATACTCGAAATTCTCAGCGACAAACTGTTTTGACGTAAGCTCTGCCATTCTGTCCGATACATAATTTCTGTCAAGCAGTTCAGGTTGATAGGCTCTTGCCGTCATATTATCATAGTACTTTATGACACGCATAAGCTGCAGCCTTATTTCCGGTGCAGAAAAATATGTATCCTTGCGGATACGTTTTACCGCTGAGTTCAGCTTGATTCTTACATCATCGTAGAAAAGCGGCTCAAAGGACATCATATTGTCACTTTTTGATGACATAAAATAATTGCCGGAAACATCAATAACCACCGGCTGTAAAAGAGAAATCAGACAATCCTCATACAGCCTCAACCGCTTATTCAGCGCATTTCTGCTTTTACCGTTCCTGAGCTGATTTTCTTTTACGCAGATATTGCTGAATTTTAAACGCACTAATATGATTTTATCCTTATTATATTTTGACAAGACAATTTTCGCATATTCTTTAAGCGCAGATTTTACTGTTTTTTCGTCAAAAGGCGGAGAAATTTTTTCAAGCCTGTCTTTATTGGAATTGTAAAAATCGGAAGAAATAAAACTGCCCGATGCCGTATAGAAGCTGTCGCCGTACCTGTAGCACGAAACAGCCGCCGCAGTATAAAGGTCGATTACGATATAATCGCTGTCTGAACCGTCTAAAAACGATTTGAAATTTTTATTTATATCAATTTTATTTCTTTGGCTGCCGGCTTTTCCTGAAAGATTACTTTTTTTGCTTACAAGCGATAACGGCGACAGAATAAGTGCGGTATCGTCATAAGAAAAACCGCTGTCACGGAAAATATTTCTCAGTACGGCTGAGCCTTGCAGCAAGAATTTAGGGTATTTTCGTATAACGCCCTCTTTGCCGAGTATATCTCTTATGCGATTTTCGGAAATCTGTTCTGTTTGTGTCAGCGACCCGTCAAGAACGCTTACCGTATATCCGTCGGAGGTATCCTTGCAAAGCGTCGGAATGCACGATATATCGGACTTTACTCCACTTTCGGTCCTTGTGAGAATCAGATTTACAATTACACTCTCACGGTTTTCACGAAGCTCTTTCATAGATGACAAAAGATTGCCCATAGAATAGAAGCACGTCACCACTCTGCCGGCAGATGTGTGTATTTTACCGACCCTCTGCATAACGTGCGGATGAGAACCGATAATAAGATCCACACCACTCTGCGCCATATATTCAGCCGTCTTTATCTGAGAATTTCGAACCGTAACGGAATTCATAACACCCCAGTGCTGATATGCGATTATATACTCTGCGCCTTCATTTTTAAGCGTTTCAACAAGCTGTCTGAAATGCTCAGGCTCATATTTCCCGATAATTTCGGGCGGTATATTTTTCTCAAGCCCGTTTGATATTGAATTTACTGCGACAAATCCGACCTTTATGCCGTTTATATCGGCAATATGAGTTTCATCGTCAAGCGTACCGATATTTGCCATACCGCTGTTTCTGATACGTTGTACGGTAGCGTGAAGTCCTTCAAGCCCTGTATCACAGTTATGATTATTTGCGGTTACCAGTGCATTGAATCCGCAGTTTTTCACTGCGTCTATGAAGGTGGACGGAGAATTGCAATTGGGGCTTCCACTGTCTGTGCGTATCTTTTCATATTCAAACGGCGCTCCGTCAAAGCAGGTGGTTTCAAGCACCGCTACAGAATAATCGGCTGAGCTGACCGTATCTTTAAGCGTTCCGAATGCGTCTGTAAAATCAAACGAACGCAAAGCGGCTTTCCGCTGATGCTCAAGCGAACACATTATATCGCCGCAGAGCATGATTCTTGCCGTAGTCGGATAGCGTGACATATCCCTGCCTACAATTATCTTAACAGTAAAAGTCTGACCGTCGTCAGCTGTCAGCTTTATCTCAGCCGTACCGTCCGAAACGGCAGTAACCTGTCCGCCCTTTGTTACGGTCGCCACATCGCTGTCATCGCATTCAAAAGTAACGGCAGGCACTTTATTTCTGCATTCCCATACTATCTGTGACGTTTCGCCCTTGTTCATCGTGATTACATTCTGAGCTTTAAGGTGATGGCACATCGGCGTAAATTCTGCCGGCTGTGACAGTTCACCGTATACCTCTTTCCCGTCATGATAGCTGAACGCTTTTACCCGTACAAGATACTTTCTGCCGTTGCGAAACCCAAGTATCAGCTTTGAATTATTCTGCGCATAGCGTGTTTTAATGCACTTTTCCGGTTCATCTGCATTATAGAACTGCAATATATAGCCGTCTGCGCCCTCTACCGCCTGCCAGTCGGATCGCACCGATCCGTCATAAGCGGTAGCGAACAGGTTTTGCGGAGCTTTCAGCATGATAGTTACCTCCGTAGTTTACTATTTGCTCAACGGTTTTCTTATTATCGAATGAGGAGGGAAAGAAACGGGATAGTCAAAATACATCTTTTCTGTCGCACGATTTGCTATCTCTGTCTGCTCGCCCTTTGAATTTATCAGATAAGGAATATCCAGCTTTACAGGTGTCTTTCCTGGCGACAGCACTTCAAGGTCATCGTGAACGGTAAAATAATTTCTCTGCGTGATATTCACCCTGCCGTTCTCACAGCTGTCAATTACGCCGACAAAGTCGCACTCACGGATGTAGCCGCTGTTCTCGTAATACTGGTTTGCGTCATCCTTGTTGAAATAAAAGCCGGTACAATACTGTCTGTGACTTACCTTATAAACTTCATCAACCGCCCACTTCGGAATCGGTTCACCGTTTTTCACTGCATCAAGTGCAGCTCTGTAGGCATTCGTTACCGTTGCCGTATAATATGCGGATTTCGCTCTGCCTTCAATCTTGAAACTGGTAACGCCTGCATCCTTAAGTTCTTTAAGATGCTCTATCATACACATATCCTTAGCGTTAAGGATATAAGAGCCGCCATCGCCCTCCGACAGTTCATAGTAGTCGCCGGGGCGTTTTTCTTCAACTAAGTGATATTTCCAGCGACAAGGCTGAGCACATTCGCCCTTGTTGGCATTTCTGCCTGTCATAAAAGCGGAAAGCAGACATCTTCCTGAAAATGAAACGCACATTGCCCCGTGAACGAACACTTCAATATCCATATCCTCAGGTATGTTATCCCTTATACGCTTTATATTTTCAATATCTACCTCACGGGCAAGCACTACTCTCTTTGCGCCCATCTTGTACAGCTCGTTTGCAGTTACATAGTTCACTACTCCCGCCTGTGTAGAAACGTGAATTTCAAGATCGGGAACGGTACGCTTTATAAGAGCAATACAGCCGATGTCGCTTACTATTGCGGCATCTATTCCGCAGTCGTATGCGGTTTTTATAAATTCGGGGAGCAGTTCTATCTCATCGTTTGACGGAACGGTATTGCAGGTAAGATATACTCTTACACCCTTTGCATGAGCGTATTCAACGCCATTTCTCAACGTTTCGGGATCGAATTTTGCCGCACCTGCTCTCATACCGAACATTGTACTTCCGAGATATACAGCGTCACAACCGTAATCAACGGCTGACATAAGACATTCAAGATCACCCGCAGGCGATAAAAGTTCTAACATAAACTTAACCTTTCTTTTACCTTATTATGACATTCCGCCGCAGAAAACTCTGCGGCGGAATATTGATTGTTTGATTATTCGGCTATCGCATGATCCAGTCCGCACTTGCGGAGATTCTCCTCATGCTCCGAAATAGTTTCTGCAAAATACATTTCTGTTGTGTCAGGGTCTGCACAGAAATAGTAATAGCTTGTTTCAGGCGCATAAAGCACTGCTTTTATAGCGTCAAGTCCCGGGTTGCAGATAGGTCCTATCGGTATACCATCACACTTATAGGTGTTATATGCGTCAAACATTTTCTGATCGTACTGCGATGAAGTGAGATGCGGCTTTATATGCTCATCAACATAATGTACGGTAACGTCCGATTCAAGATGCGGGAATGCTTCTGCATCAGCCATACGGTTGAAGAATACCGATGCAACATTGCCCATATTGGTCGTAGTATCCGCCTCACGCTGTGCTATCGAAGCAAGCGTTATGGTTTCGTCAAGCGTAAGCCCAAGTTCGCTCATACGGTTATAGTAACGTGCCGTCAGCTTGTTATTGAAGTTCTGATATATAATGTCAAGAGCATCTGCGGCATACTCGCTTGTATCAAGCTCCTTATTGTCCTCAAGGGCAGGAAGAATATAGAACTCGTATGTATCGGGGAATATATATCCTTCCATCTGATAATATTTCAGCTTTTTATTCTCAAGACGTTTCTGGAATTTATAAGTATCTCCGAGCGTCTTGCACTGCTCCATGAAATCTTCGGCACGGCAGACACGGTTATCCTCCATCATCTGAGCAATCTCATCAATAGTCATACCCTCGGTTATCTGTATTGAAACCGTCTGATTTACAGTAGACACTGTCTGCAGCTCAGAAATAAGCGCACTGTACGACATAGTTGTGTCAACCGTGAAAGTACCCTTTATGAACTTATCACCCTTGCCGAACATTTTGGTGTAGAGCTTGAACACATCAGGCATATTTATAATACCGAGATTTGCAAGATCCTGAGCGATTTCATCTGTTGTCGAATCCTCGTTTATATGTATCTCGGCCTGACAATAGGTTTTTCCGATACCCGTAAAATCAAGTGCCGACTTTACAATGTATGTAGCAAGAAACGCAGAAATTGATATGATAAAAACTGACAGCAGAACGCCTGTGAGAATATGTGAAAACGTTCTTCTATGGCGGTTTTTCGCTTTGATTTTCTTGTTGCGTTCTTTTTTTGCCGCAAGATATTCCTGATATTCTTCTTCGGTTACCTCGTCCTCCGCAGGCTCACCGTCCCCAGAAAGCGATTCTTCACCGCCCGGAACGCTTTCGTATCCGCTGTCATGAGATGAATCCTCGTTTCGCACTTCGCCTGTATGAAGCGCTTTTATCGAATCCATCATAATTGTGCGTTCTTCGGTGCTTTCGGTATTTTCATCCTTATGAGTTAAATCCATAGGATTATTCTCCATATTTTTGTCCTTTCCGTTTTTCTGTAATGACTATATCAACGCATCTGTCGTAATCATCGACAGGTATATCCTCCGTCAGAAATTCTTCATAGCATACTCCGACAGTATAGCCCTTATAACCGTTTATAAATCTGTCATAATAGCCTTTGCCGTAACCGAGTCTGAAGCCTTTCGCATTAAAGCAGAGTGCAGGAACTATCAGCACGCTGTTTTCCGCACCGGCGGCATCAATCACAGCACATCTCTTTTTCGGCTCGTCGATTCCGTACATACCTTTTTCAAGATCGTCAAACGTATGTATCACGCAAAACTCCATATTACTGCCGTCTATACATCTCGGTACAGCGACATTCTTTCCTGCCTTCAGGCACTGCGTTATGAATTCTCTCGTATCCACCTCGCCGTCTGTCGAAACAAACGGCAGTATAGTATCCGCCGTCCGCACTTTTTCAAGGCTTAAAAGATTCTCGGTTATAGCGGCATTTTTAACAGCCGTTTCACTGTCACAAAGCAGTTTTCGCTTCTGAAGCAAGGCTTTTCTCAGTTGTTTTTTCTGCTCGTTTACGTTCATCTGCACTGTAAAGACTTAGCTGTCTTTTCTGCTTTTCCTTCACCGCAGAGTAATGCTCCGAGTGCCAGTCCGAATTCTACAGCCGCACCTGCGCCCTTTGCAGTAACTATGTTATCATCAATATTTACAAGGTCGCCCGTGAACATTGCACCCTCAAGGAATTGTTCAAAGCCGGGAAAGCAAGTTGCCTTTTTGCCGTTCAGAAGTCCCAGCTTTCCGATTATAGACGGAGCGGCACAGATAGCACCTATCACTTTCTTATTATCGGCGCAGAATTTTATAGCCGCCTGTACAACGGGGCTTTTCTCAAGGTTGAGCGTTCCGGGCATACCGCCGGGAAGAACTATCATCTCGACCTTATCTGTCATAATAACATCGCTGTCGGTAATATCGGCAATAACCGTAATTCCGTGTGCGCCTGTAATCTTACCGCCGCCTATTCCGACGGTGACTACCTCTTTTCCGAATCTCTTTAAAATGTCAATCGGGGCAATTGCCTCGGTTTCTTCAAATCCGTCCGCTAAAAATACATATATCATTCTGATTGTCCTTTCCCGGCATTATATACCGCACTGAACTTCTCAACCATAAAACACGGGTGATAAGACTTCTTCGCCTTGCGGAGATTCTCCTCTCCCATATCCTCTTCCCTGTTTATATATTCAAGTCCTTTACAGAACCTGTTTGCCATCATATAGTTTATCATCGGATATGCTCCGTCATAATCGGTAAACGCTTTTTCAACGTGGGTTACAAATGTATCACTGCATTGCTGTTCGCCGTACGAAAACGCCTGTATCCTGCCGTCGACTCTCAGGATTCCGCCGACAAGACCTAAGTCGAAGAAATGCTCGAGTCCTATTCCGACAGCGCACATTTCCTCCGACTTATCCTCGCTTTTATCGCAATCGTTGCGTATGCACCATTCAAGGCTCATCTGCTTGCATTCGTCAATATTGTCCGGCGTAATATCCTCAAAGCTCCAGTTAAGCTGTTTGAAACGGTTGATATAATTACGCTTTGAATGCAGCTTCTTTCCGCCGAGCGTTGCAAGCGACTGCGACTGATACACATAGTCGTACAGATCTTCGCTTGTATCGAAGGTGAACATACCGGGATAACGCTGTTCAAGCATCTGCTTGTCCTTTATATCCATACTGCAGAATTCAAACGATATTCCCGTACTGTCACAGTAATTTTTCAGTTCTGAAAGCAGTGCGTCCGTATCACCTTTTCCTGCGGGAAACACGAAACAGTTTCCGTGCTTTGATACATAAAAATCCTGAAAACGTCCTACAGTAATGTTGTAAACACCGCTCCACACAAAGTTGTTTGTGAAGTTATACTCACAACCTCTGAAATCAGACAGCTTCAGAAGCGGATCTATCCACTGCTTGTCGCTGAGTTCAATTTTCTTTAATTCCAACACTTTATATTACCTTGCTTTTGTCTGTTATCAGCCGTAAATCAGAGCCGATAATTCCTTATTTATCTTTTCGGGAGTGTAAGGTTTTTCACCGTCCGAGCACGGCAGTATATACCAGCCCTTCTTGTCGGCTGTGTATAGTGCCGTTTCCCGACAGGCCTTCAGAAAAGCAACGTTGCTTTCGTGAATATCCTTCTTCGCCTCATCTCCGCCGTAACGTGCGGAAAGGAGCTTTTGCGACACCTCTACGGGCATATCCAGAAATATAATCCTTTCGGGACGTGGAATTGCGAATTTATCGTATTCGTAGTCCTCAAGCCACTCAAGGTACTCATCCCATTGGGATTTTTCCAGCTTTGCCATCTGATATATCGAATTTGAGGAGGTGTATCTTGCGGCTATTATGGTCTTGCCCGCTTTATAATCCTTTTCCCAGTCGGTCTTATAGCTGATATAACGGTCTATCGCATAGAAACTGCCGGCCGTATATGCGCCCGTTCTGCCGTTTTCCTCGCAGAATTTACCGCTGAGATAGTCCTTGATTATCTCACCGCTTGCACTGTTGTAATTCGGAAAGCTGATGAAACGGATATTGCTGTCTGCGCTTGCTTTCAGCATCTCAAGCTGTGTGCTTTTACCGCATCCGTCAAGCCCTTCTATAACAAACAGTTTTCCGCATTTTCCGTTATTGCCGTTCATACAAACACTCTCTCATAATATAGTATAGTTTTATTTTATCACAAAATCCGTGTCAAGTCAACTTAAAATAAACGCACAAAGTCTTTTGTGACTTTGTGCGTTAGCTTGTAGAAAAAGTATATTTTATAAAAAGTGCTTGTCCTCAATCCCTATCCCCTTTAGGACACTCTGTTGACTTTGCTTCGTGCAAAGCTTGGTGTGTCCTTATTTCGGCGTCCTTGCCGAAAGCCCCTTTCCCCTATGAAAGGCTGTATATGCTTGGTTGGCTCTGCATCGTGCAGAACCTCTGGCATACACGCCCGGCATCCGTGCCGGGGCTATATTACTGGGGCTACCGCCCCTAGACCCTGCAAGGATGCATGCAGTCAGCCGCACAAAGCCACTGCACGATGCAGTGGCACAAATGGCTGACGACCTGTACGGGGGCTACGCCCCTGCGACCCCATTATTAAATAAACAAAAGGTTTTTAGACAGGCTGACGCACAAAGTCTTTTGTGACTTTGTGCGTTAAAAAGCATTATTCAGCACATTGAACGTTCAACGGTGATTACGGCATTGAGCCTGCCGTCCTTTTCCGCAATTGCGTTCTTTATCATAAAAGCAAGCTCCCCGTCCTTATATCTGAAGCCGAAAGGCGTTACCAGGTCGAAAATTACATTTATCCTTGAAACACCGTCGGTAATGCGGAAATCGTGGATAGTAAGACTGCTGTCGATATTTTTTATTATATCAAGAACCACCTTTTTTACCTCGTCTGCCTTCTTGTCATCCACAACGACAGGATCCATATGTATCGTAACACTGCATCTATACTTTTCCCTGAGATCGTCCTCTATAAGATCTATAAGCTCGTGTGCAAGCATTATATCTGTTTTACTGCTTATTTCAGCGTGGAGCGATATTACCATTCTGCCTACACCGTAATCATGCACCATAAGATCGTGTACGCCGACTATTCCGTTATAGTTCATTACAGTGTTTTCAATTTCCTCCACCAGTTCCTTTTTAGGCTTTGTGCCAAGCAGCGGAGTGAGGCTTTCCTTGAATGTATTGAAGCCTGTGTAGAGGATAAAAAGCGCAACAATGATACCTGCGTATGAATCAAGTTCAAAACCGCTGAACAGCTGTATAAACATACAGATGATTACTACCGATGTAGAAATACAGTCTGAAAGCGAATCTGCCGCTGCGGCCTTCATTGTGGCGCTGTCTATTTTCCGACCGAGCTTTGTGTTGAACAGTGCCATCCACAGCTTCACAAGAAGCGACGCTCCAAGCACCGATACGGCAAGTATGCTGAACTCCGACTTTTCGGGCGAGAAGATTTTTTCGACCGAGCTTTTACCAAGTTCAAAGCCCATCATCATTATGATAAAAGAAATTATTATGCCCGAAACATACTCCATTCTGCCGTGACCGTAGGGGTGTTCGCTGTCTGCAGGCATTCCTGCCATTTTAAAGCCGACAAAGGTCATTATTGATGAGCCTGCGTCTGAAAGGTTATTGAATGCGTCAGCGATTACGGAGATACCGCCGGATAATATACCTGCAATCAGCTTTCCGAGGAACAAAAGTATGTTAAGTACAATACCGGTAAATGCTCCGAGATACCCGTAACGCTTTCTGACAGCGGGATCGGATGTGTTTTTGCTGTCCTTTACGAACAGTTTTATAAGCAGATTAGTCATGACTATTCCCCCATATTACACGAATACGGAGCAACTTAATGCGTTGCTCCGTATCGGATATTTAAGTTTTATCCGGATCAATCCTTATTGCCCATAAGCAGTACCATTACCGCCTTCTGTGCATGGAGTCTGTTTTCAGCCTCGTCAAAGATTTCGTTTGCGTGTTCTTCGAATACCTTGGCTGTAATTTCTTCTTCTCTGTGTGCGGGCAGGCAGTGCTGTACCATAGCGTCGGGCTTAGCGACAGCCATAACCTCATCGTTTATCTGGAAGCCCTTGAATGCTTTCTTTCTGATTTCGGCTTCGCCTTCCTGACCCATAGATGCCCATACGTCTGTGAAGATAACATCTGCGTCCTTTGCGGCCTTTATAGGATCATCTGTCAGCTCGAAGCAGTCATACTTCTTAGCAAACGCAAGTGTTGTAGCGGCAGGGTGGTAGTTCTCAGGGCAGGCAACAGATACACTCATACCCGTCTTTAAGCCGCCGACAATGAGCGAGTTTGCCATATTGTTGCCGTCGCCTATGTAGCACATCTTAAGACCGTCAAGCTTACCCTTGTACTCACGGATTGTCATAAGATCAGCAAGCACCTGGCAAGGATGAGAAAGGTCTGTAAGACCGTTGATTATCGGGATATTGCCGTATTCCGCAAGATTTTCAACCTCTGCCTGATCGAATGTTCTTATCATAATACCGTCAATGTAGCGTGATAAAACTCTTGCGGTATCCTGTATAGGCTCGCCTCTGCCTATCTGCATATCGCTTGCTGAAAGGTAAAGGGGATTGCCGCCGAGCTGATACATACCTGTTTCAAAGGAAACTCTTGTTCTTGTAGAAGCCTTGCGGAAGATCATACCGAGCGTCTTACCCTTTAAATGATCGTGAGGAATGCCGTGCTTAAGCTCATACTTGAGCTGATCTGCGAGATTGAGAATCTCAATGATTTCCTCTGTGCTGAGATCCATCATCTTAAGTAAATGTTTCATAATTTTTTCCTTTCGGTTTTAGTTTTTATTTTATTTTAAAAGTTCTGCGAGTATTTCAAGACCTCTGTCAATATCCTCATAAGAGATAGTGAGCGGAGGAAGAAGTCTTAACTTTTCCTTTGCGGTAAGGATAAGAAGTCCGTGTTCAAGAGCGGCATTCAGTATATCCTTTGCATTCTTGGTCTTTAGCTTTATGCCAATCATAAGACCCATACCCGTAACCGATTCGACCTCTGGTATCTCTTTCAGCTTTTCGGCTATATATCTTCCCTTATCTGCAACCTGTGACAAGAAAATCGGATCTGCCGCTTTCTTCAGCACCTCAATTGCGCCTGCACAAGCGATAGGATTTCCGCCGAATGTCGAACCGTGTGTTCCGGGAGTAAGTACACCTGCGCACTTGTCGCCGCTGAGGCACGCACCCATCGGGATACCGCCTGCTATGCCCTTTGCAAGAGTTATTATATCGGCTTTCTTTCCGAAATTATCACCTGCAAGGAATTTACCCGTTCTGCCGACGCCTGTCTGTACTTCGTCCGAAATCGTCAGCACATCACGCTCGGCGCAAAGCTCAAATATAGCATCAACGAACTTCTGCTCCAGCGGCACAACACCGCCCTCGCCCTGTATATATTCGAACATTACGGCACATACCGTATCATCGAGCTTCGCCTTAAGATCCTCTATATTGTTCGCTTCAACGTTTATAAATCCGTCAACAAACGGGAAGAAGTAGTTGTGGAACACGTCCTGTCCCGTAGCCGACAGCGTGCAGAGCGTTCTGCCGTGAAATGAATTTACAAGGGTGATTATATTATGTCTGCCCTTGCCGTACTTATCAAAGCTGTACTTTCTTGCTATCTTGATAGCACATTCGTTTGCCTCAGCACCGCTGTTGCAAAGGAACATATTCTTCATTCCTGCCGCTTCCGATAATCTTTCGGCAAACTCAGCCTGAACCTTTGTGTAATAATAATTTGAGGTATGCTGTATACTGCGTACCTGTTCACACACAGCGTCAGCCCATTCCTTGTTGCAGTAGCCAAGCGAGTTTGTGCCGATACCGCTGCCGAAATCTATATACGTCTTGCCGTTTTCGTCAACTGCCTTGTCATCCTCGCCCTTGTCAAGAACAACATTCAGCCTGCCGTATGATCCCATTATATGAGAATTGAATTTGTCTATAGTATTCATATCTGTCCTTTCCGCCTGCATCGGTGCCTCAGATAATCATAGTACCTGCGCCCTCGTTTGTAAGCAGCTCTATAAGTATTGAATGAGGTATTCTGCCGTCAATGATATTTGCTTTCTTTACGCCTCTGCGGACAGCCTCGACACAGCAATCTATCTTAGGTATCATACCGCCTGAGATTATGCCCTGCTTTTTGAGATAAGGCACTTCTGAAACTCCGACAGTATGTATAAGAGTGCTGTCATCGTCCTTATCCTCAAGAAGTCCCTTTATATCTGTCATAAGGATAAGGTTTTCGGATTTCATCTCAGCCGCAATTCTTGCCGCCGCCGTATCCGCATTGATATTGTATACGGTTCCGTCCTTTCCTGCCGCAACGGTCGAAATTACTGGGATATAGCCCTTTTCGAGAACATCGTTTATAAGGCTTACGTTTACCTGAGTAATCTCGCCTACAAGACCTAAATCCGGATCAAGCTGTTCTGCCTCTATCATATGGTCGTCAAGACCGCAAAGACCTACCGCTCTGCCCTTGTGGCTGTAAAGCAGATCGACAAGATCCTTGTTTACCTTACCGCAAAGCACCATCTGAACGATGTTTATCGTTTCTTCATCGGTGTAACGAAGGCCGTTTACAAACTTGCTCTCCTTGCCGACCTTTTTCAGCATTGCGTTTATTTCGGGTCCGCCGCCGTGTACAAGCACTATCTTGATACCGCAGAGCGACAGCAGAACAAGGTCAGACATTACCGCCTGCTTCAGCTTATCGTTTGTCATTGCGTTACCGCCGTACTTGACTACTACTACCTTGTTTGAATACTGCTGTATATAAGGAAGTGCGTCGCTGAGTATACTTGCTCTCTTTTCGTTTTCAAGTTCCATCTTCTTTTGTCCTTTCGGTGTCAGCTTCTGTATTCTGCGTTTATCTTTACATATTCATAAGTCAGATCGCAGCCCCACGCTACCGATTTATCGGCACCGTCGTGCATATCAATCCTGATAACAATTTCATCTTCTGAAAGTATCTTGAATGCCTCATCCTCCGAGAAGTCAACACCTGCACCGTTCTCGCAGACTTTTACACTACCCTTTGAAGATGACAGAACGACCTCGACCTTCGAAATATCAAAATCACCCTCGGCATAACCTATCGCACAGAGAATACGTCCCCAGTTGGCGTCTGCCGCAAATATAGCCGCCTTTAAAAGACTGCTGTTTATAACAGACAGTGCAACGCTCTTTGCAACAGCTTCTGTAGGTGCATGGTCAACAACGCATTCCATCAGCTTCGTTGCACCCTCGCCGTCACGGGCGGTTTCTCTTGCAAGGTTCATCATTACAGCGTAAAGACCGTTTATGAACACTTCATAATCCTTGTCCTCTGCCGTTATTTCCTTGTTTCCTGCAAGTCCCGACGCCATTATGCACAGTGTATCGTTTGTGGATGTATCACCGTCCACGCTTACCATATTGTAAGTTATATCGGCTGTCCTTTTCAGTGCCTTATGCAGAAGCTCCGAATTTATCTTTACATCGGTCGTGATAAAAGCAAGCATTGTAGCCATATTGGGGTTAATCATACCACTGCCCTTGCTGATACCGCCGATGTGACAGGTCTTGCCGTCAAGCGTAAACTCTACTGCAAGCTCCTTTTTGCGTGTATCGGTCGTCATTATCGCCTCGCACGCAAGCGAGCTTCCGTCCTCGCTTATGCTGTCTACAAGCGTCTTGATATTGTTCTTCACAGGGTCGATTGACAGCTTCTGTCCGATAACGCCTGTAGAGCCTACTATCATATCATTCTTATCAATACCGAGCTCGTTTGCACAAAGCTCGCACATCTGCTCTGCAATCTCAATACCGTTTGAGTTACAGGTGTTTGCGTTGCCGCTGTTTACGATAACAGCCTGAGCAATACCGTTCTTGAGGTGCTCCTTTGTAACGATTATCGGTGCGCCCTTCACCTTGTTCTGTGTGTAGATTGCCGCCGCAGTGCACTTTGTGTCACAGCTTATCACAGCAAGGTCACGCTTTTTCGAGCCGGGCTTTATGCCGACATTGATACCGCCCGCCTTAAAGCCTTTTGCGGCGCATACACCCTTATCCACTAATTTATAATTATCAAATTCAACCATTGTTATTACCTCACTTATTATACAAGTCCGGTCGTTTCGTCAATGCCCATCATTATGTTAAGACACTGAACAGCCGCACCGCTTGCGCCCTTGCCTAAGTTATCAAGTCTTGAGCAAAGCACTATACGGTCATCGTTTCCGCAAACGAATATCTCCATATTGTTCTTACCCGATAATGTGTTTGCGGCAAGGAAACCGTTTTCAAGCACACCCTCGCCCATAACAGGCATTACCTTTACAAGATTTGCGTCTGCATAATGCTCAGTGAAAGCCTTATGAATATCGGCAAGCGTATATTTCTTCGGCAGAAGTCTTGTGAGAACCGGAACAGTTACGACCATACCGCTGAAATAATCGCATATCAGAGGATTAAATACAGGCTTGTAATCAAGTCCGCTTATCTTCATCATTTCAGGTAAGTGCTTATGCTCCTGAGGAAGCGCATACTGTCTTGGGCTGTAAAATTCTTCGGGCTTTTCATCGCTTTCGTACACTGCGATAGACTTCTTTCCCGCTCCGCTGTAACCGGATACCGCATGAGCGACAACAGGATAATCGCTCGGCATTATGCCAGCCTTTACAAGAGGATATACAAGCGAAATAAAACCGCTTGCATAACAGCCGGGGACAGCCACTCTCGATGAAGCCGCTATCTTTTCTCTGTGCTGCTTTGAAAGCTCTGGAAAACCGTATGCCCAGTCGGGATTTGTCCGATGTGCCGTAGAAGCATCTATAATACGGACGTTACTGCCCTTCGCAAGCTCTACCGCCTCTCTTGCGGCGGCATCGGGCAGACAAAGGAACGTGAAATCGGACGAGCATATAAACTTCTTACGCTCATCGTTATCCTTTCTCTTGTCCTCATCTATCTTCATTATTTCAATATCGTTCCTGTCCTTGAAACGTTCGAGAATTTTAAGTCCGGTCGTTCCTTCCTGACCGTCAATATACACCTTTACGCTCATATAAGCACCTCTTATTTTTTAAGAAATCTTGTCATTCCGCAACCACGTTCATCATTAGGTCTGCGCATAAATCCGAGCTTTTCGTAGAACGGCTCTTTATCCTTTGCCGCCATAAGATTTATCATTATCGTTTCGCCCTCGTCAGCTACCGACAACGCCTTGTCCATAAGCCTTGAAAGCATCTCTCTGCCTATTCCCTGTCCCTGATATTCGGGACGTACAATAACATCGCTGATAAAAAACTGATAGCCTCCGTCGCCGACTACCCTTGCCGAGCCGACTTCCTTTTCTCCGTCAAGCGCCGTTATTGCAAACACCGAGCTTTTAAGCGCACAGTTAAGCTGTCTTGGCGAAAGCTCATACCAGCCTACGCTTCGTCTGAACGAATTTATATCGTGCGGCAATCTGTATTCATAAGTTATCATCAGATGTTGATACCGCCCAGTCTGTCTTCAAGCTCAGCTATCTGACGCTTTACCGCATCCGGAGCGGGTCCGCCGTCAACGCCTCTTTGCATAACACAGGTATCAAGGCTGATAGCGTCATATACGTCATTATCAAATGTTTCGCACAGCTTCTTGTATTCTTCTATCGGTAGCTGTTCAAGCGTTGTATTCTTCTCTATGCAAAGTGCAACGAGTGTACCGGTTATCTTATATGCCGTTCTGAAAGGAAGTCCCTTCTTTACAAGATAGTCTGCACAGTCTGTAGCATTGATAAAGCCCTTTGCGGCGGCAGTACGCATATTGTCTTTAAGTACCGTCATAGTCGCAAGCATAGGAGTAAATGTCGAGATACACAGCTTTACTGTGTCCACTGCGTCAAATATTGCCTCCTTGTCCTCCTGCATATCCTTATTGTATGCAAGCGGAAGTCCCTTCATCATTGTTAGAAGCGTCTGCAGATCGCCGTATACCCTTGCCGTCTTGCCTCTTATAAGCTCCGTAACATCGGGGTTCTTCTTCTGCGGCATTATCGAGCTTCCTGTAGAATATGCGTCGTCAAGTTCAATAAACTTGAACTCCCACGAGCACCACATGATTATCTCTTCCGAAAATCTCGAAAGGTGCATCATAAGCATTGAAATATCAGAGCATAACTCAACGCAGAAATCCCTGTCGGATACGCCGTCAAGGCTGTTCATCGTAATATCCTTGAAGCCGAGAAGTTCGGCCGTTCTCTTTCTGTTGAGAGGATATGTAGTGCCTGCAAGCGCACACGAACCGAGCGGCATTACATCCATTCTTTCCTTACAGTCTGCAAGTCTTGTCAGATCTCTTGTCAGCATCTGTGCATATGCCATAAGATGATGTGCGAATGTAACAGGCTGTGCACGCTGTAAATGGGTGTAGCCCGGCATTACCGTTTCTGTATGCTGCTTTGCAATATCTATAACAGTGTTTATAAGTTCACGGACAAGCTTTGCAATCTCATCGACTTCATCCTTGAGATAGAGTTTTATATCAAGAGCCACCTGATCGTTTCTGCTCCTTGCGGTGTGCAGACGCTTTCCCGCATCGCCTATTCGTGCGGTAAGCTCAGCCTCAACGAACATATGAATATCTTCCGCATTGGGATCGAAATGCAGTGTTCCGTTTTCAATATCACTTAAAATTCCTTTAAGACCTTCTATTATCACCTTGCTGTCCGCAGGGTCGATAATGCCGCACTCACCGAGCATAGTTGCGTGTGCTATAGAGCCTTTTATATCATGCTTGTACATTCTTGCATCAAATGAGATGGAAGAATTGAAATCGTTGACCTTTGAGTCAACCTCCTTTGAAAATCTTCCCGCCCACATCATTTTAGACATACTGTTATTTCCTTTCAGATTTATGTTCATAACGCAAAAAGCGTTTTGTTTTTTCCGTTATAAATATAAAAGTAATTAAAACGCTTTTTAAAACACAGCCGTACCGACCGTGTTTTAAATTGCATCTTAAAAACCGTAAAAGCCGCAAGGCATAGTTTTACACCTTGCGGGATTTACCGTAACGCTTTTAAAGCTTACTTATTGTTTCTCTCAGCGTCAAGCAGAGCCTTGACCTTTATTGGCAGACCGAACAGGTTGATAAAGCCCTTTGCATCTGTCTGATCGTAAACATCGTCTTCACCGAATGAAGCAAAGTCTTCGCTGTACAGTGTGTAGGGTGATGTAACGCCTGCGTTGATGATGTTACCCTTGTAGAGCTTGAGCTTAACGTCGCCTGTAACAGTTTCCTGTGTCTTGTCAACGAAAGCGTCCATAGCCTCTCTTAAAGGTGTGTACCACTGACCGTTATATACGATGTCTGCATACTTCTGTGCAAGACCGTACTTGTAGTGCTGTGTTTCCTTGTCAAGACAGATAGTTTCGAGAACTTCGTGAGCGTGATAAAGGATTGTTCCGCCGGGAGTTTCGTAAACGCCTCTCGACTTCATACCTACAAGTCTGTTTTCAACAACGTCGAACAGACCGATGCCGTTCTCGCCGCCAAGCTTGTTAAGAGTCTTGATAAGCTTTACGCCGTCCATCTTTTCGCCGTTAAGCGAAGTGGGGATACCCTTTTCAAAGTGTATTGTAACATATGTGGGCTTGTCGGGAGCCTGCTCGGGTGAAACGCCAAGTTCAAGGAAGCCTTTCTTATTGTACTGAGGCTCGTTTGCGGGGTCTTCAAGGTCAAGACCTTCGTGTGATAAGTGCCAGAGGTTCATATCCTTTGAGTAGTTGGTTTCACGGGTAATCTTTATCGGAACATTGTGTGCTTCTGCATACTCGATTTCCTGATCTCTTGACTTAATATCCCATATTCTCCAGGGAGCGATAATCTCAAGCTCGGGTGCGAGAGCCTTTATAGTAAGTTCAAAACGTACCTGGTCGTTACCCTTACCTGTGCAGCCGTGGCAGATAGCGTCAGCGCCTTCCTTCTTAGCTATCTCAACAAGTCTTTTAGCTATAGGAGGACGAGCGAACGAAGTACCGAGCAGATAACCCTCGTACTTTGCGCCTGCCTTAAGTGTGGGGAATATGAAGTCGTTTACGAATTCGTCCTGTATATCTTCTATGTAGAGCTTGGATGCACCTGTCTTCTTAGCTCTTTCTTCAAGACCTACTATTTCAGAGTCCTGTCCTACGTTACCTGCTACGCAGATTACTTCACAGCCGGGATAATTCTCGTGTAACCACGGAATGATGATGGACGTATCAAGTCCGCCTGAATAAGCAAGTACGATCTTTTTGATTTCTTTAGCCATTTTATTATTTCCTTTCTATCTCACAGACGCTTTCGGGCGTTCTGCTTTCTGATTTAACTCACATTGAATATTATACACCTTTTCACATCAAAGTCAAGTATTTTTATGCACAAAACTGCATAATATACTGCATATAGTGAATAATTGTTGAATTTTAGCGAATTTTTATGTATTTTTTTGATTGACAAGCCGTAAATGTAAGGATATAATAATAGTAAAAGGAAATTCAGTCGGAGGAATTATGGAACTTAAGGACAAGCTGGAAATACTTATTAAAAGAAACGGCTATAAAAAGACGGACTTTGCGTCTGCCGTATCCATAACCTACAGAGCGCTTGCGAACTACATAAGCGGTGCAAGGACCCCGAGAGCAAAAACGCTGTCGGATATGGCAGTACTGCTCGGCGTCAGCGAGGAGCTGCTGACAGACGACACTGTGGATCTGATACTGTCAGGCGATGAAAAGCTGTATTTCAACGGCACTTCTCCGACAGAAACAAGAGAAAAGGCCGATGTGCTTCTGAACGAAGTATCGGCTATGCTTGACGATGAGGATTTCACCGAAAACGATAAGACAACATTCTTTTCCTGTATTGCAGAAAAATATTTTGCAGGAAAAGCAAAAAATCATAAAGAAACTATTGACAATGCAGTATGACGGTGTTATAATACAAACAGTTGAACAACCGTTCAAATGAAATGAGGTTAAAATGGCGGTCAGCAAATCAGAAAAGTCGGAAAATATCACTGCAAAAGACGAAAATGAATTCTGCAACTGCAATGTGATACACGAGGACGTAGTAAACTATGTGCGTGAGAGGATGCTTGAACAGATGCAGTTTGAAAAGCTGTCAATGTTCTTCAAGGCTATAAGCGATGAAACAAGGATAAAAATCCTCTACTCGCTGTCACGCTCAAAAATGTGCGTGTGCGACCTCGCCGCCCTGCTCGGAATGACAGCATCGGCAATCTCTCACCAGCTGAGAGTATTACGGCAGGCAGAGCTTGTTCGCAGTGAAAAGCAAGGCAAGGTCGTTTACTATATGCTCAGCGACAACCATGTAAACACGGTGTTCAGCAATGCGCTTGAACATATTATGGAGTAAAACGGGAAAAATCAAAGGAGATAGCATCTCCTGTTTTTTCGGGTAATACATTTGAACAGTTACTCAATTGTTCAAAACTTCAACCATATCAAAGGTGGTAGCTTATGAAAAGAATCTATATTTTAGAAGGTCTTGACTGCGCTCAATGTGCAGAGGAGATTCGTGCGGAAGTCGAAAAGGACGAACGTGTGAAATCAGCAGAAATGAACTTTATGAAGCAGGAACTTACCGTTGAAACGGAAAATTCGTGTTCGCCCGATGAACTTATGACAACGGTCACCGAAGTTGTCGCAAAGCTCGAACCCGATGTAACCGTCAGGGAAAGACAGACTTTTAAAGAAAAGAAATATATAATAGACGGCCTTGACTGCGCACAGTGTGCGGAAGAAGTAAGAGAGGCAGTTGAAAAGTCGGATTATGCGAACGGCGCAAAGATGAATTTCATCAATAAGGAGCTTACCGTAACACCGTCAAAGATAATTTCCGACAAGGAGTTGTTAAAGCTGGTGACCGCAACGGTAACTGCCGTTGAACCCGATGTAACGGTCAGCGAAAAGGAAAACCACGTTGAGAAAAAGGTAAGCTATACTAAAGATATAGTCAAGATGATAAGCGCAGGCATTCTGTTCATAGTCGCTTTTATCCTTGAAAAAACTATCGGTACAGAGCAGCTTGTGCCTAAGATAGCGATACTTTCGATGTATCTTGCGGCTTACATTATCTGCGGACTTGAGGTAGCAATCACTTCAATAAAGGCGATAGCAAAGAAGAATTTCTTCAACGAAAACACGCTTATGCTTATCGCAAGCATCGGTGCTATCGTACTCGGAGAATACGAAGAAGCGGTAGCCGTTATGCTGTTCTACACTGTCGGAGAATTCTTCCAGTCGATAGCCGTGAACAAGTCAAGAAGAAGCATATCTTCTCTTATCAAGACAAAGCCGGAAACAGCCGATGTTCTGATCGACGGCGAATATATAACAGTCGATCCCGAAAACGTAGAAACCGGCAGTATAATAAGAGTAAAGCCCGGCGAAAAGATACCGCTTGACGGCATTGTCGAAAGCGGTAACACATCAATAGATACATCAGCCCTCACAGGCGAGAGCTTACCGAGAGATATAACGGTCGGTGATGAAGTTCCCGCAGGCGCTATCAACATTTCAGGTGTTATCACACTTAAAACAACACGCCGGTTCACCGACAGCACGGTATACAAAATGCTTCAGATGGTCGAATCCGCTGTCGAGAAAAAGACAAAGACAGAAAACTTCATCTCGGTATTTGCAAAATACTACACCCCCATAGTCGTACTTGCGGCAGTGATAATATCGCTTATCCCACCTCTGTTCACCGGCTTTGATTTCGGAACGTGGGTACAAAGAGGTCTTATCTTCCTCGTAATCTCCTGCCCGTGCGCACTGGTTATTTCCGTACCGCTCGGATACTTTGCAGGTATCGGCAAGGCTTCGTCAAAGGGTATACTGGTTAAAGGCAGTAACTACCTTGAAGCAATATCAAAGGCTAAGGTCGTACTGTTCGATAAGACAGGCACGCTTACAAAAGGTCAGTTTGAGGTCACAAGAACAGAGCCTGCAGGAATGAGCAAGGATGAGCTGTTACGATATGCGGCTTATGCCGAGAGCAACTCCAACCACCCTATAGCCGTTTCGGTAAGAAAGGCATACGGTGCGGATATTGACCAGTCGCAGATTACAGAATGTAGCGAGATAGCCGGCAAGGGCATCAAGGCTGTGATTTCCGGTGCGATAGTTCTCTGCGGTAACAGCAGACTTATGGCTGACTACAGCATAAACTGCCCCGAAGCAAACGGCACAGTGCTTTATGTGGCTGTCGACAATAAATATGCAGGTCTTATCGAAATTGCAGATATGCCTAAGGAACACTCGGCTGAAGCCGTAAAGATGCTTAAAAATCACGGTGTGAAGGTCGTAATGCTCACAGGCGACAACAGGTCTGCGGCGGCTGCGGCGGCTGAAAAGCTCGGTATCGCAGATTACTACGCAGAGCTTCTCCCCGAAAACAAGAGCGAAATTACGCTTAAGATGAAGTCGGAGCTTCCTGACAATGAAAAGGTAATGTTTGTAGGCGACGGCATAAATGACGCACCCGTAATAGCATCTGCCGACATAGGCGTTGCAATGGGCGGCACAGGCGCTGACAGTGCCATAGAAACCGCAGACTGCGTTCTTATGAAGGACGACCCAATGCAGCTTGCCGACGCATTTGCAATCAGCAAAAAAACAAACCGCATAGTTCTCCAGAATATCATATTTGCACTCGGTGTAAAGCTGATAATTCAGGTACTCGGCGTTTTAGGTCTTGCTAATATGTGGGCGGCTGTTTTCGCAGATGTTGGCGTTTCGATAATCGCTATCTTCAATTCATTAAGACTTATGAGAAAGTAAATAAAACGTTTACCGCCCGTGTTTGCTCACTGCATTCACAGGCGGTATTCTTTACTTATTTTTTCTTCTGAGCTTTTTCCTTGTCAGCTCATAACTCATATCGACAAGCATCCTTAGTTTTTCATCGGGTACGCTTTCATCAAGGGCGACCGTTATCCAGTTTTCCTTATTCATATGATACGCAGGATAAAAGCCCTGCTCCAGCCTCAACGATCCGATGAGTATAGGGTCGCACTTGAGATTGACGACATCTATAATTTTCTGCCCGTCAAGTCCGAGCCTGCTTTCAGGCAAATCCATTATCATAGCGAACCACTTTTTCGTATCATTATGACGATAAACCTGAAAACCGGGATTCTTTTCAAACAATCTTTCGGCTCTGACGCCGTAATAGTCGGTTATGTATTTGTCAAGCTGTGAACGATTCATTACCGCTCCTTCTTTACCGTGTATATTCCGCCCGCACCGCAGGATACAGCGCCGCTTATTTCAAGGTCGGCGAGTATCTCGCTGAGTTCCCCGAATGATAAGCTGCAGGCAGAAAGCAACGTATCAAGCGTTACTCCGTCACTGTTTGCGATGATACCGAGAATTTCTGCGGCTCCCGATGCGTTTTCTGCGGCTCCCGCAATCTGTCCGCTCTGCTTTTCTTCCGTATCCGTTACCGGCTCTGCCTTACTCACATCCGTGTTATCGGTTTCGGCAATCGGCGCTATTAGCGGAATTCTTTCTTTTACTGCCATGTCATTCAGTGTAGCAGGCTTTCCCGCTTTTTTTCGCTTTTTCAGCACATTTTCGGGAGTTACTCTGAAATAATCTATTTCCTTTTCCTTATCCTTGACACCTGTAATTTTAAAGCGTGGTGCATCTGCCGCCTTTACCTTAGGCAGAGGCTTCTTCTCATCTTTTTTCGCAGACTCAGGTTCCTTTGCTTCACAAACCGTCGGCAAATCCTCAGCAGGCGCTGTTTCCCTGACATCCTCGTGAATCACAAAGCTTGTCAGCTGTTCCTTATCAAGATATGTATCGTCGATTCTGTCACGGTAAGTCGGATAAAACTCATTGATAATATCATAGAAATCATAAACGGAATGCGCCCCGTCACGCAAAAATCTGATAACACGGCTGTATTTCTTATCCAGCGTATCGTCAGGTATAGTAAAGAATACCTCTCTGTCCTGCTCGAACGCATGGTTTGCAGTGATAAGGCTTCCGCTTCCGTTGTAGCCGCCTATCACGACAGTACCCTTTGAAAGTCCTGAAATAATACGGTTTCTGAATTTGAAATAATCGGAATTGCACGGCGTGTCCGGGAGAAGCTCCGACAGAATAAGTCCGCCGTTGTCGATTATGTTCTTTCTCAGCCCGAATGAATTATTCGGATAATCAATAGTTATTCCGCAGGCAAGCACAGCCACGGTCGGCTTGTGGTGACGGATGCTGTTGTTGTGCGCTATCCTGTCTATGCCCAGTGCAAAGCCGCTTACAAGAACAATGTCGCTTCTCGCAAGATTGTAGCAAATGTTTTCCGCAAGCCTTATCGCATTGCCAAACGGCTTTCTTGGGCCTACTATCGACACCGCCAGCTTACCCTGCAGGCAGTTTATATCTCCCGCAGTAAACAGCAGAACGGGCGGATTATATATATTCTTAAGCTGTTCGGGATAATTCCTGTCGTCAATTGTGACAATGCCGATATTATTCCCGGCGCAATAATCCATTATCACCTTTGAGCGTTCGAGTGACGCTCTGCGGACATACTCATGACGGTTAGAAGGTATATGCGACATATCGCCACTGCTGATATGCTCATACGCAAGTCTTGCATTACCGTATGCCTTTATCACCTCGTGAATTTTCGGGTTACCGCCGCCGAATATCTGCAACAGATAGATGTAATACTCCATAAAGCCCTCTAAAACTATCGCCGCAAGTATTACCTGCGGCGAATTCTGTCATTAACTGTTTTTCTTGTTATCCTCGTTACGAATCTGTACCCTTCTTATCTTGCCGCTGATAGTTTTGGGAAGCTCGTCAACGAACTCCACTATTCTCGGATATTTATAAGGCGCAGTGTTCTTCTTAACGTAAGTCTGAAGCTCTTTTTTAAGCTCATCGGACGGTTCATAGCCTCTTGCAAGAACGATTGTCGCCTTTACCACCTGACCTCTTATAGGGTCGGGTGCACCCGTAACGGCACACTCAAGTACAGACGGGTGTGCTATCAGAACGCTTTCAATCTCGAAAGGTCCTATACGGTAACCGCTCGCCTTGATAACATCATCATTTCTTCCGACATACCAGAAGTAGCCGTCCTCATCCTTCCAAGCGGTATCGCCTGTATGATACAGCCCGTCATGCCATGCCTGAGCGGTAAGCTCATCATCACGGTAATAACCGTCAAAAAGGCCGTCCTTGCCACGCTCGGCACGGACTACTATTTCACCGACTTCTCCGACAGGCACCGGATTTCCGTCATCATCGACAATGTCGACATCATAGAGCGGAGTAGGCTTGCCCATTGAGCCGGGCTTAGGCGTCATGCCTACAAGATTTGCAAGCAGTGCTGTCGATTCGGTCTGACCGAATGCCTCCATCAGCTTAAGGCCGGTAAACTCAAGCCACTTGTTATACACCTCAGGGTTGAGTGCCTCGCCTGCAATAGCGGAATATTTAAGACTCGAAAGATCGTAGTTTTCAAGACCTTCCTTTATAAAGAAACGGAACATGGTGGGAGGCGCACAGAATGAGGTTATCTTATAGTTCTGCATTATCCTCAGCATATCGGTCGGTATGAACTTGTCAAAATCATACACGAACACGCACGCACCGAGCGACATCTGACCGAACAGCTTGCCCCAGGCGGCTTTTCCCCAGCCTGTATCGGATATTGTAAGATGAACACCGTCAGAATCGACATTCTGCCAGTGTGCCGCAGTCTGAATATGTGCGAGTGCATATCTGTGATTATGGACAACCATCTTGGGATAGCCCGTAGTACCCGATGTGAAATATAACAGCATATGTTCCCTTGTATCCGTCTGCACACGCTCCATAGTTTCGGGCATTCCGGCAATTTCATCATCGAACGGAATCCAGCCGTCCCTGTGACCGTTTGCTATAAATTTAACAAGGCCGTCAGCATGGATTTCTTCCTGCGCCTCATCGACATACTTGGCTATATCGGGATTATAGCCGGTACATACTATAGCTTTTACGCTTGCACGTTCAAAGCGATAGGTAAAGTCGTGTGTTGTCAGCAGATGCGTTGCGGGTATAGCAACCGCACCAAGCTTGATAAGAGCGATTATCGCAATCCAGAACTGGTAGTTCCTTTTCAGTACCAGCATTACCTTGTCGCCTTTTTTTATACCGTATGACTTGAAAAGATTTGCCGCCTGCGTTGACAGCTTCGAAAGCTGTGAATAGGAAAAATCGTGACGGTTTTCCTGAAGGTCGATGTGGATAAGCGCTCTCCTGTCAGGGTCGATTTCTCCGAACTTATCTATAATATCGTAACCGAAGTTATAGTTATCGGGGCAGTCTATCTCGAACTTATTCAGTATCCCGTTCTCATCAAAGCCTTCTTTTACAAATCTCTTGTAGTAATTTTTAACCTGTTCCATATACTTTTCTTTCCGTTCCTTTGTTTATCAGATCAGTATCGCCAAGAACTTGCAGTCCTTGCCGTCAACGGCTATCATTCCGTGCGGATTCATGCTGTCGTAATAAATGCAGTCGCCTTCACTTACCGTTTCAATATGACTGCCTATCTGGAACTTCAACGTTCCCGATATTATATAGTCCATTTCCTGACCGTCGTGTACTGACAGGTGTATAGGCTTTTTCTGCTCCTCCTCATCATAAGGAGCTGTTACCAGCAACGGCTCTATTTTCTTGTTTTTAAAAAGATAGGCAAGGTGCTGATAGGCAAATCTTTCCCGACGCTCAATCGGTAAGCCTTGATCCTTACGGACTATCGAATATGTATTGAGCTTAGGCGTAACACCTGTAAGAAGTTCTATAAGCTCAATGCCGAGTGCGTCCGCCGCCTGATTCAGGAATGAAAGCGAAAAATCCTTTTCTCCGTTTTCAAGTGAAATATATTCGTCTGTGGTGACGTTTGTTTTGTTTGCCATTTCGCCGACAGATATATCAAGGTACTCTCTTGTGCTTTTCAGTCTGCCGGATACGTCTTTGATATTATAATCCATAATGACCTCCGTAACGCCTTGTATTTCCTGTAAATATATAAAGCGTTATGCTTTATTAATTAAGTATACCAAATCACTGCAATAAAATCAATAGTTTTTTGGCAATTTCTCACTAAAATAATATAAAATCAAACTGTCAGTTTATCGGAAATTTTGCTGTAAAGAGTTATAGTTATGCCCTCGGTATCAAGAAGTTCTCTTACAGAGGTATAATCTCCGTGGTCTTTACGGCGCAATATAATATTCTTTGCGATTTCCTCCGTTATTCCCTCAACGCTCATCAGCTCGTCTACGGTAGCTTTATTGAGGTTTACCTTACGAATGCCGTAAGACTCGTTTTTAGTGTAATATCCCGACGAGGCAACGGTAAACCGACTGCACAGTATCATATATACTTCATCATCTACCGAGTTTATCTCTTTAAGCTGTGACATAGATGTAAATTTCCCGTGCTTTTCACGATAGTTTATAATATCGTGTGCCGTTTTCCGCCCGACGCCTTTAATCTGCATCAGCGTTTCAAGATCTGCTGAATTAAGATCCGGTTTTTGCTCATACGAATACGAGCTTTCATCGTATGAGGTTTCATCCACAGAGAACACCCATGCGTTATCACGCATTACTTTGTCGTTATAGTAATATAAAACAACAGTGAGCATTACGGTAAGGATAAGCACGCCTGCGGCAATTATTATTGCGTTGCGTACCTTCCCTTTCATAATACTCACTCCAAGCCGTTATTTTATTTTGTCCCCGAAAAAAACTTGCAAAAACCGCTCAGCCTGCATTCGCTGCAATTCGGTTTTGCCGCACTGCACACAAGCCGACCGTGCCACACAAGCCTGTGACACATCATCAATCTGTCGTCCGGCTTTATTATTGCGGCAAGCTGTTTTTCAACCTTCAGCGCATCCTTTGTTCCGTCGGTAAGACCCAGCCTTCCGCTCACTCTTATAACGTGTGTGTCGCATACAAGAGCAGGCTTACCGTAGAGGTCGCCCACTATAAGATTAGCTGTCTTTCTTCCGACCCCGGGCAACTTTACAAGCTGTTCAATTGTATCGGGAATTTCACCGCCGAAATCATCACGGAGCATTCTGCACATCATAACAATATCGACAGCTTTTGTCTTATATAGTCCGCACGAATGTATATATTCCGCAACCTCGTCAGGCTCTGCCGTCGCAAAGCTGTCAATATCGGGAAATTTTTCGAAAAGTGCGGGAGTAACCATATTTACTCGCTTATCGGTACACTGTGCCGAAAGCCTTGTCGCTATCAGAAGCTCATGCGGCTTTTTATAAACAAGAGCGCATTTCACGTCCGGATAGCACTCGGCAAGCCCGTCTATAACAAGCTCTGCTCTTTCCTTTTTGGTCATACAGTTCTCTTTTCTGATAATTATAACTATATATTATACTATATCTGCCCCGATGTCAAGTTTTGTCGCAAAATTTTTTCCGATACCGCAAAAACAGCTTCAGTCAGTGCAATTCGGTACTTATCAAAACACAAATAAAAAAGTCCCCCGAATTTAATCGAAGGACTTTGGTGAGCCACCCGGGAATCGAACCCGGGACACCCTGCTTAAAAGGCAGGTGCTCTGCCGCCTGAGCTAGTGGCTCAAAAGCTATAAAACTTTTGAGTTGTTTTCACAACGTGATTTATTATAACAAATCCTGACTCCTTTGTCAAGTCTTTTTTTACATTTTTATTTCGATATTATGAAATTTTGATTTATAACCGATTATAACCTGTTTAAATCCACTCTTCAGCCGCAATACTCTTGGATTCTTATTGACAGAGGGGCATCTTTGTGGTAAAATGATTTTGGTTAGTCAGGATTAACCAAAATGTATTTGTGTATTAACGGAGATATTATGGAAGACAAAAAAATCAATCCACTGCTTACAGGCTCAGCAGAAACTATGCTACAGAGTTTTTACGCAAGAGCCAAATATTCAAGAAAAAAGAATGCTAAATTTTACGATGCAAAGGCAATAGAGCTTGTCGATAAGATAGACTATGACTTTTCAAAAGCGGAAAAGGACTCTACGATGAGCAACGGAGTAATTGCACGAACCATCGTATTTGACGAATTGGTCAAAGACTTTATAAACAAAAATCCCGATTGCACAGTTGTAAACATAGCCTGCGGACTTGATACAAGATTTTACCGTATGGATAACGGCAGAATAATATGGTACAATGTCGATCTGCCGGAAACTATAGAGGTTCGTGACGCAATATATCACGAATCAGGCAGGGTGTCTACAATATGCATTTCCGCAACCGATCCCGCTTGGGCTGACAAGGTAACAAAAAGAGGAAAAATGCTATTTATAATCGAAGGTCTTTCAATGTATCTTACCTCTGACGAAAACGCTCAGATGCTGTCGATTATCAGAGATAAATTCGATAATGCGACAGTGCTTATGGAGTGCCTTGCTAAAAAGTGGGTAAACAAGGAACATACCGAAAAATCAATTCAGGACACCGGTGCAAAATTCGTGTTTGGTGCTGATACCTTTGATGATTTAGGTAAAGCGGCAAACGGTTTCAGATGTATAAAAAATGACGATATCATCCGTGGTATGACAGAAATCATGCCGATATTGAAACCGTTCAGAAACCTCCCTTTAATCAAGAAAGTAACTCAGAAAATCCTTATATTTGAAAAAATATGATTTAATATTATCAGCCGACCTTTTCCGGCAGGTCGGCTTTTTCGTACCCAAAACCGAACATCCGCCTGAAAATGTTACTTTTATGACAAATCTGCCCTATCCGGAAGTTTTCTATTGCATTCTGTCGGATTTTGTGATATTATTATCCTAATAAAATATGCCAACAATACGGCAAATAAAATTTTCGCACTGCAAAAGTGCGGTAAGGAAGAGAAATATGCCAAAAAGACAGGACATTAACAAAATTATGATAATAGGCTCCGGCCCTATCATCATAGGTCAGGCTTGTGAGTTTGACTATTCAGGCACACAGGCTTGTAAAGCACTCAAGAAGCTCGGTTACGAGATAGTTCTTGTAAACTCAAACCCCGCAACTATTATGACCGACCCGGATGTAGCGGACATCACCTACATTGAACCGCTCAACCTCGACAGACTTACTCAGATTATCGAGCAGGAACGTCCCGATGCGCTTCTGCCCAACCTCGGCGGTCAGTCTGGACTTAATCTCTGCTCTGAGCTTGACAAGGCAGGCGTACTGAAAAAGTTCAACGTACAGGTAATCGGTGTTCAGGTCGACGCTATCGAACGTGGTGAAGACCGTATCGAGTTCAAGAATGCAATGAAGGATCTCGGTATCGGTATGCCGAGAAGTGAAGTTGCTTACACGATTGATGAAGCTGTCAAGATAGCCGAGGAACTCAAGTACCCTGTTGTTCTTCGTCCTGCCTATACAATGGGCGGTGCCGGCGGCGGAATGGTTTATAATGTAGACGAACTTAAGGTCGTATGTGAAAGAGGCTTGCAGGCATCTCTTGTAGGTCAGGTTCTTGTCGAGGAATGTATCTTCGGCTGGGAAGAGCTTGAGCTTGAAGTTGTCCGTGATGCCGACAACAACAAGATTACCGTTTGCTTTATCGAAAACATCGACCCCATCGGCGTGCATACGGGCGACTCGTTCTGTTCCGCTCCTATGCTGACTATTCCCGAAGATGTTCAGAAAGAGCTTCAGGAAATGTCTTACCGCATTATCGAATCCATCGAGGTTATCGGCGGCTGCAACTGTCAGTTTGCCCGTAATCCCGAAACAGGACGTATTGTTGTAATCGAAATAAACCCCAGAACATCACGTTCTTCCGCTCTTGCTTCAAAGGCTACAGGCTTCCCTATCGCCTTCGTTTCCGCCCTCCTTGCCTGCGGTCTGACACTCAAGGATATTCCCTGCGGTAAGTACGGCACACTCGACAAGTATTACCCCGACGGAGATTATATTGTAATCAAGTTCGCACGTTGGGCATTCGAAAAGTTCAAGGGCGCAGAGGATAAACTCGGAACACAGATGAGAGCTGTTGGTGAAGTAATGAGCATCGGCAAGACCTATAAAGAGGCTTTCCAGAAGGCTATACGTTCACTCGAAAAGGACAGATACGGTCTTGGCTTTGCAAAGAACTTCCACGATATGACAAAGGAAGAGCTTTTAGCACAGCTGAGATACCCCACAAGCGAAAGACAGTTTGTTATATATGAAGCACTTCGCAAGGGTGCTACTATTGAAGAAATCCATGCCCTTACAAAGATTAAGGACTGGTTCTTACAGCAGATGAAGGAGCTTGTTGACGAAGAAGAAGCACTGCTCAAGATCAAGGGTTCTGTTCCCGAAAAGGCTGTACTAAAGCAGGCAAAGCTGGACGGTTTCTCCGACCGTTATTTAAGCTCACTTCTTGAGGTTACAGAGGAAGAGATCAGAAATGCCCGTATCGGCTTCGGCATAAAGGAAGCGTGGGAAGGCGTTCATGTAAGCGGTACGGATAATGCGGCTTACTACTACTCCACCTATCATCTTGACGAGGATAAAAGCCCTGTCAGCGACAAGCCCAAGATAATGATTCTCGGCGGCGGTCCCAACAGAATAGGTCAGGGTATCGAATTCGACTACTGCTGCGTTCATGCGGCACTTGCACTCAAAAAGCTCGGCTTTGAATCTATCATCGTAAACTGCAACCCCGAAACAGTTTCAACCGACTACGATACATCGGATAAGCTCTACTTTGAGCCGCTCACCCTTGAAGACGTTCTTTCAATTCACGATAAGGAAAAGCCGCTCGGCGTTATCGCTCAGTTCGGCGGTCAGACACCGCTCAACCTTGCAAGCGACCTTAAGAAATACGGCGTAAACATTCTCGGCACAACTCCCGAAACTATCGACCTTGCGGAAGACAGAGATCACTTCCGTGCTATGATGGACAAACTCGGAATCCCGATGCCCGAATCCGGAATGGCTGTAAATGTTGACGAAGCGCTTGAAATCGCAAACCGCATCGGCTATCCCGTAATGGTGCGTCCTTCATACGTTCTCGGCGGCAGAGGTATGGAGATTGTGCACGATGACGAAATGATGAAGGTCTATATGTCTGCGGCAGTAGGCGTTACCCCCGACAGACCTATACTGATAGACCGTTTCCTCCACCACGCAACAGAGTGCGAGGCTGACGCTATCTCGGACGGCAAGAACTGCTTTGTTCCCGCTGTTATGGAGCATATCGAGCTTGCAGGCGTTCACTCAGGTGACTCCGCTTGTATCCTGCCCTCTATGAATCTTACGGAAAAGCAGGTCGCAACAATCAAGGATTACACAAAGAAGATTGCCGTTGAAATGAATGTATGCGGTCTTATGAATATGCAGTACGCTATTGAAGACGATACTGTCTATGTTCTTGAAGCTAACCCCAGAGCGTCCCGTACAGTTCCGTTGGTATCAAAGGTTTGCAACATCAACATGGTACAGCTTGCTACACAGATAATCACATCATCGCTGACAGGCAAGCCCTCCCCTGTACCCGAGCTTCACGACAAGGTTATCAATCACTACGGCGTTAAGGAAGCGGTATTCCCCTTCAATATGTTCCAGGAGGTCGACCCCGTTCTCGGTCCCGAAATGCGTTCAACAGGCGAGGTTCTCGGAATCGCTCCCACATTTGGAGAAGCGTACTACAAGGCTCAGGAGGCAACACAGGTAAAGCTTCCTCTTGGGGGAACTGTTCTCCTCAGCGTATGCGACAGAGATAAGCCCGAGCTGCTTGAAATCGCAAAATCATTCAGCGAGCTTGGTTTCCGTATCCTTGCAACAGGCAAGAGCTATGATATGATAAAGGACGCAGGCATCACCGCTGAACGTATCAACAAGATGTACGAGGGCAGACCCAACATCACCGATGCAATAGCAAACGGCGATATCCAGCTTATCATCAACACACCCGCAGGAAAGACGAGTGCAAACGATGACAGCTACATCCGCAAGTCAGCAATCAGACATAAGGTGCCTTATATCACAACAATGGCGGCCGCTAAGGCAAGCATCGAGGGTATAAAGTCACTTAAAGCGAACAAGCACTTCGGCGTAAAGTCAATTCAGGCACACCACGCAGATATAAAGTAATATACTCAAAAATACGTTAACCCCGTTGTTATAGCGATATTTACCCTCCTTACCGGACATCCGGTAAGGAGGGTAAATTTGTGAAATACGATTATGCGTACAAAAGAAAAGCTGTTGAAAAATACAGAAAAGGAGAATGGATGAAAACACCGGAAAGAGCAAATGAGACAAATTTCCGCCAGATGATAAGGAAATGGGTTCGGCTCAAATATGCTTGCAGTTCGGAGGTGTTAAAACAAAAAAATAGACACAAAGAATGGAGTGCCGAAGAACTCTACGAATTGGTGGCAAAGGTACTTGCCGGAAAATCAATCAAGTCGGTAGCGTTTTCCGTAGCGATAGATGACGGTATGCTTAGTAGTGTGCTTACAAACACAAAACAAAGAGGTAAGAATCATCCCACGCGTGTGGGGACAAGCCATTTGTTATATCACCGTCATTTCCAACGTAAGGATCATCCCCACGCGTATGGGGACAAGGCAAGCTCCATTGTATTAGTAATATCAGCGTAAGGATCATCCCCACGCGTATGGGGACAAGTTGCGCAAGTCTTAAACGCTTCGTGGGGTAAAAGGATCATCCCCACGCGTATGGGGACAAGACTAATTTCGTCGCCCGCTACAGCGTCTGCCGATAATCATCCCCACGCGTATGGGGACAAGAATCAATAATCATATAGCGGTCAGTGTCCTGTAGGATCATCCCCACGCGTATGGGGACAAGATAACACAAAGTCCGGAACAGCAACTATAACAGGGATCATCCCCACGCGTATGGGGACAAGCATACAACTACTGTAAAACGGCGGGAGCAAGTAGGATCATCCCCACGCGTGTGGGGACAAGGGAGTTTGCCAACCGAACCATTGAAGCAAAGTAGGATCATCCCCACGCGTGTGGGGACAAGGAAAGAAATTCGGGAAAACGCTCCCAGAAACAGGGATCATCCCCACGCGTATGGGGACAAGTTGATGTTGACTTTACAGTGGATTTATCGAGCAGGATCATCCCCACGCGTATGGGGACAAGCTGATAGGAACGCTTGTAGGTTCGGCAAGCGGTGGGATCATCCCCACGCGTATGGGGACAAGGGTAGATTATAATATCAAGTGCAACACAAAAAATATGGACATCATACTCACTTTCGTGTAAAATGTAATTACCACAAAACAAA